>Ga0114997_10000170_pt1 | contig 49395 bp, 52 predicted proteins | sample ArcticOcean_MG_C_2_FD_87045 | JGI IMG/M metagenome (GOLD analysis project Ga0114997, IMG submission 87045) | Marine microbial communities from western Arctic Ocean - ArcticOcean_MG_CB4_136 | ecosystem: Environmental > Aquatic > Marine > Oceanic | place: Arctic Ocean: Canada Basin | collected... | reverse complement strand
CGAACAGAGAAGTTAAGCCCGTCCGCGCTGATGGTACTGCCGTAACAGGTGGGAGAGTAAGTCGTTGCCAGACTTTATCAAGGCCCTTAGGAAACTAAGGGCTTTTTTTATGACCTATTTTATCAAATGAGTTGATCCTTTATTTATTCTAACATAAACTTGTGGTCAATGACGTTTATATATCCATCTGCCCTTTGGGGTTTATTGCTCTTGCTTATCCCTGTCTTAATCCACTTATTTTCCTTTAGAAGAGTGGTCACTGTCGTTTTTCCGAGTATTTCATTTATGGAAGAGCTTAAAAATGAAACGGGTAATAGAACGAATTTGAAGCATTTACTAGTGCTAGGTTCAAGACTACTCTTTATATTTTTTACAGTCATGGCCTTTGCACAACCTATCATGACGGATCATTTGGTACCTGATGATGGAACTTTGATATACATTGATAATTCAAGAAGTATGTCGGGAGAAGTAGTTGCTGGTCAGATCGGTTTAAATAAAGCTTTGGAGTTGAGTGATGACTTCATCAGTAGGGCCCCCATTGATGCTAAATTCCAAGTTTTGACCAATCACTCTCCAGTGGCTTTATCATGGCTCTCCAAAGAAGGGGCCTTGGACAAGTTGTCCGATGTGCGTCTCTCGGACGTTCCAAAGAGTTTTTCACAAATTATGCAGAAAGCTTCAGCGCTGTCTCAAAGGATGTCTTTTTTTTATTTATCAGATTTCCAAAAATCGACTATAGGATCTATTGAAGCTTCAAAAGAGATGGATTGGCAAATCAAATTGATAAAAATAGCTGGAGATAATGTTTCTAACATATATGTTGACACCGCATATATAGAAGTGGCTCAGATTTATGATGCGCAAAAAAGAATAAGAGTATTACTCAAAAACAGTGGCAATAAAGATAGGGAAGCCATACAGCTCAAGCTCATCTCAGGGCAGCAATTGATTTCAACTTCATCGGTTGACATCAAGGCTGGGTCAGAATCTGTTGTGATATTATCTTTTGATGAGGGCTATATCAAAGAGGGACAGATGAAAATTGAGTTGGTTGATTATCCTGTTTATTTTGATAATATTTTTCATATGTCGTTTCCCTCCGCAAAAATCAATAAAATCGTGCATATTCATTCTAAGGGATATTTTACTAGTGCAATTGAAAAGGTATATGGCAATAAAACCTATTTTGAATATACCAGAGTTAAGGAAGACGAGATTGATTATGGAAAACTGCAAGTGGCAGATTTTGTCATTTTAGATGGCTTTGAAAGCATTCCTCAAAGTCTTGATGCATATAAGGATTATAATGATTTTTTAATTGTACCGCCAAAGGAAATAGAAAAGCCATCTTATCAAAGGTTTCTTTCTAGATCTGTACATTTAGTTCAGGATTCAATACCCATTGGATTAAATATTAAAGATATAAATGATCCATTTTTTGTGGGGGTATTTAATACCAAAGAGGCGGATATAGGACTGCTCAAAGCTAAAAGAAATATAGAAGTTAAGGGTAGAGTGAACGTACTGGTGCAAAATGAATTTGAGAAAGTCTATTTGGGAAGTGTAAAAAACAATGATCATTATATTTATTTTTTTGCATCACCTTTGACTTCGGAATTTACTAATGTAACAAATCATGCCACTTTTCTGCCTTTAATGTATAAAATGTCGATGGCGGGTAATCGTTATATTCATCCCTTATATTATGATCTTTCTGAAGATTATGTAAGCATTGCTACCCGAGATTTTGATTCTTCAAAAAAATTAAGGGTTTTAAACGGAGCTACTGAATGGATTCCAAATTATCAATATGTAGCGGGAAGATTACTGTTGGAACTACCTCCATCTGGGTTAAAAGCAGGACATTATGAGATCTTAAATGGGGATAGTTTGATTAAAAGAATGGCCTTGAATGAATCAAGAGTTGAATCTGAGATGGAGGGGTATACCCATTCAGAATTAGCCAAATTGGATGCTAAGAGTCAGCATATAGATTTGATTAATGTTGAAAAAATAGAAAATTTGACTATTAATGAAGGTTTTGGAGACTCCGCAGGGGACTTATTTAAAATTGCATTAATTTTGTCCTTATTCTTTATTTTGTCAGAGGCTTTATTTATCCGATTTCTATAAAATGAATGTAAGAAATGTAGTTGTAAAAGATACACACTCGCCCCATCACGGGCAAGAAGTAGACATACGGATAGAAAAAGGCATTATTGAGTCTATTAATGAGAGTAAAATCAAGGCAGATGACCCAAAATTGATTTCTCCGGGCTTGATGGATTTATCAAGTCATTTTAATGATCCTGGGACAGAATATAAAGAAGACTTAATTACGGGTTTAAAAACGGCTTGTGAAGGGGGGTTCACAGATGTTTGTATTCTACCCAATACGTTGCCTGCAGCTGACAATCGAAGTACGATCGAATACATCTTGACCAAAGCGAGTCGGCAGGTGACTTCAGTCCATCCATTAGGTGCTTTGAGTAAGGAATTGAAGGGAGATAGCTTGGCAGAGATTTTAGACTTGAGAGCATCAGGTGCGATTGCCTTTACCGATGGTGTAGTCCCTATCATGAATGCTGAACTATTATTAAAGGCCTTACAATATGTACAAAAATTTAAAGGTCTGGTAATCAGTAGGCCACGAGATTTAAGTCTGTCAAGAGGGGGCCAAATGCATGAGGGGAACGTAAGTACGAGTTTAGGATTGGAGGGTCTGTCGAGACTTTCGGAAAAGGTCATGATTGAAAGAGACCTTTCTGTTTTGGCCTACACAGGCGGACGGCTTCACATCCATGGTATTTCCACCTTCGAATCTGTTGCCTTGATTGCCGAAGCGAAAAAAAGTGGATTGGCGGTGACTTGTGATGTGATCCTCCATCAATTATGCTACTCGGATGATCATTTGTCTTCCTTTGATCCTTATTACAAGGTAGACCCACCTTTACGTACTGATAAGGATATTCAAGCATTGAAGAACGGTCTGGTCAATGGGACCATAGATGCCCTTTCAATCGATCACCTGCCGCAAGATGAAGAGAGCAAAATTTTGGAATTCGACTTAGCAGCATTTGGAATGATCGGGTTACAAACTGCTTTTTCTTCACTCCTTGGTTTGGCTTCAAAAGAATTACCGTTAGATACGTTGCTTGAAAAATTATCTAATGGCCCCCGAAAGGTGCTGAAGTTGCCCACGATGAAGATTATAGAAGGAGAATTTGCTAAATTAACGTTATTAGATGCCCACCTAAAATGGCAATATAATGAGGAATCAAACATTTCTAAGTCCAATAATTCACCTTTATTTGACCAGCTACTTACGGGTAAATCTGTGGGAGTGATCAATGGTGAAAAATTATATTTTCCAAGCTAAGCTATGAAAGAAGTAGGTTTACGATATGCTGGCGTTGCGGCATTTCTCATGATAATTGTCTTTTTGGTATCCTACTATATCGGAGCACATCCTTTCATAGAAATGAGCCATCTTTTTTTCGATTTATTCATTTATGGATTGGTGATCTATTTCGCACTGAATGAATTTAAAACGGTAAAAAATGAAGGTATTTTACATTTTTGGCAAGGGATGAGTATTGGATTTTTTGTAAACATATTTTCTTTTGGAATATATATGGTATTCTTATTTTTAATAATGAATTTTGATGAGAATATTTTGACCAGTTATCAACAGCAAGCTGTTGAGTTTTTGGAAATAAAGGCAGCACAATATATTGAGGGTTTTGGGGAAGAACAATATCAAATTCAGTTGGAAACCATTCTAGAAACGACTATTTTAGATATGGCATTGATGGGAGGAGTTAAAAAATTTATATCAGCCATGCTGATCACCCCAGTGCTTTCAATTTTGAAAAGAAAAACTTAACTTATAAAATAATATGAAAGATCATGCTTTAAAATCTGGAGTTATACTTGGTGTCGTTGGGATACTGATTTCCTTAACGGCTTATATCATAGACCCTTTATTGATGATAAAATGGTGGTTTAGTCTCTCTTCCTTAGTGATCTTTATCGGCCTAGTTAGTTATTTTGGTATCCAATATCGAGAGATTTTGGGTGGTTTTGTGTCTTTCAAAATAGGATATATTTATTCTATCATCACCTTTGTATTTGCAGGACTTATTGGGACAGCCTTTAATATTTTGTTGTTCCACGTTATAGATCCTGACCTACCCCAATTAATTTCGGAAGCCATTATTGAGCAAACTGTAGAGATGATGGAGGGTTTTGGTGCCAATCAAGAGATCATCGATCAAGCGATTGAGGATGCAGACACACCGGCTACTTTTACGGTGATCGGGCAAATTAAAAGTTTTGGAATGGTATTGATTTTCTATACATTGATGTCCTTAATCTCAGGGGCGATCATCAAACGTAAAGTACCCGAATTCTCAGAATAACAATCGTGTCAGTCGCTAAAAACAATGTTTCTTTAATTATACCTGTATTAGATGAGCAAGAGTCTATAGGAGAGCTATATACTTGGATCAAAAAAGTACTTAAAACATCTAAACTTAAGGGAGAATTGATTTTTATCGATGATGGAAGTACAGATGATTCTTGGAAGGAGATATCAAAATTAGCTGCAACTGATGATCATGTTCAGGGCTTGAGATTTACACGTAATTATGGAAAAAGCGCGGCTTTGCACGCGGGATTTCAAATTTGTACGGGAGACGTAGTTATTACTATGGATGCAGATCTACAAGATTCTCCAGACGAAATACCCAAATTGCATCGAATGATCATGGAAGAAGGTCATCATATGGTCTCAGGATGGAAAAAAGTTCGACATGATCCTTTTGAAAAAAGAATTCCTTCCAAATTTTTTAATTGGGTGACTCGGATTTTTTCAGGGATTAAATTACATGACTTTAATTGTGGATTGAAGGCCTATCAAAATCGGGTGGTCAAAGGCATTCATTTGTATGGTGAGCGGCACAGATACATTCCCCTTTTGGTTAAATGGAATGGTTATAAAAAAATAACCGAAACCATAGTCGTGCATCAAGCGCGGAAATATGGAATGACTAAGTTTGGATTTGAGAGGTATATCACAGGCTTTCTTGATTTATTGTCGGTTTCTTTTATCACGCGTTTTCGTAAAAATCCGATGCACTTTTTTGGCCTATTGGGGACTCTTAGCTTTATGGGTGGATTCGGGATTACTGTATTTTTGGTTGTAGATAAAATACTCAATCAGCATTATGATTTACCGGTACGAGACGTAGTGGATCAACCTATTTTTTTTCTAGCCCTTGTGGCGTTGATCATTGGTGTACAATTATTTTTGGCGGGATTTTTGGCGGAAATGATCATACAGGTAAGTACCAATAAACACGACTATCAAATAGAAGAAGAAATTAAACCGAATGCCTAAATACTCCATAATCATTCCGGTATTCAATCGACCGGATGAGATAGACGAGCTATTGGCCTCCTTGACGAAACAATCCTTCCATGACTTTGAGGTTATTCTGGTAGAAGATGGCTCATCCAAGACATGTCAAGCCATTGCGGGGCATTATGCAAATCAGCTCAACGTCAGGTACTTTTTTAAAGAAAATGAAGGCCAGGGTTATGCGAGAAATTATGGCTATCAAAGAGCAGAAGGAGAGGTTTTAGTAGTATTTGATTCTGATTGCCTCATTCCTCCCAATTACTTCAAAGAGGTAAACGACTATTTAGGCTTGCATCAAGTAGATGCTTTCGGTGGTCCAGATACTGCTCTTGATTCATTTACTCCCATTCAAAGAGCCATCAGCCATACCATGACTTCTTTTTTCACCACTGGAGGCATGAGAGGACGAAAAAAACAAATAGGGACATACCATCCGAGAAGTTTCAATATGGGGATTACCCAAAAGGTATTTCAAAAAACAGGGGGTTATCGTATTCCATTTATGGGTGAAGATCTTGAATTCAGTATCAGGATCATCACTGCAGGCTTTAAGACAGCATTGATCCCCAATGCTTTTGTATATCATAAGAGACGGACTAATTTGATCCAATTCTATAAGCAAATTAATTATTTTGGAAGAGCGAGAATCAATCTGACGCGATTTCATTCGGGTCATTTAAAACTAGTGCATTTGTTTCCATTGATTTTTGTACTGGGATTTTTATGTGCTTTTATTTTGAGCTTTTTAGATCAAAAGCTAGGCTTTTTGGGGATCGGATGCTATGTAATTTATTTATTACTGATCTTTCTAGAGGCCTTATTGAAGTCAAAAAGCTTGAAAGTAGCCTTTTATGCTCCGTTGACAGCATTGATTCAAATGTCGGGCTACGCAGTAGGATTGATGCACGAGGCGATTCAGAAATTTAGGGGGCTTGATCCCAACAAAAAGTACATTGATCTTTATTGATTGGGTTTAATGGCACGATGTATGATTTCACCTTCAGGGAGCGCATACTTTTTGACAAGGCTAGGCTCAAGTTCACCGATGAAATTTTCTTCTATCACCGTAAAACCAGTACTGCGGATACGATCGGCATAATCTTTACCATACATCCGGACATGATCATTTTGCCCAAATAATTCAGCTCTTTTTTTAGGATCTTCAAGGGTAGGATCTTCAATAGTTTTTGCAATAAGGGGCTTAAATATTGGGATTTGAAGAATGGCCCAACCCCCAGGTTTTAATACCCGGAGCATTTCACTCATAGCTTTTTTATCATCCTGGACATGTTCCAATACATGATTACAAAAGATAATGTCAAAGGTATTTTCTGGAAATGGAATATCATGGATGTCCATTTTTATTTTTGCCAAAGGAGATTCTATATCTGCGGTCAGATACTCGAGTTTAGCAAGAGATTCAAATCTTTTTATATAGCAAAGTTCGGGAGCAACATGCAGCATTTTTGCGGGTGCAGTAAAGAAGTCAGTTTTATCTTTGAGAAAAAGCCATAAAAGGCGATGTCGCTCCAAGGACAAACAATTGGGGCAAAGGGCATTGGGTCGACCGACGCGTCCATAAGGAAGAAACTTCCGAAAGGGATGTAAGCAGACGGGGCACGCAACCTGATTGCCCATATAAAAAACAGCAAGGATTTTTAGCACATAATGGCTAATCAATTGAAGTTGTTTTCTCGGAATTGTTTTTAAAAAGAAACTGATTATATATTTCACAAGTGTTAAATTAGAGGTAAAGATATTTAAGAATGGGCTATCTTCTAGTTCGAATTGATGAAAATGGATTTACTAAAATATTTTTGTACTTGGATGTTAATTGTAATGGGTCTAATGTCCATGGGTCAAGATCAAGAAAGTACTGCTTTTAGTCCAGAAGAAAGCATAGGAATGACCCCTAAAATGATCAAAAAAAAGGTAGCCAAAAGTCAAAAAAACATTGAGATTATATTCAAAACAAAATCAGGGAAAGTACTTTATGGAAATCCATGTCTGAGAGAATTTACAAGGGATATGGGATTTGAATATGCCTTGCAATCTACTAAAATGTCCATCAGTTCCGGAGTATGGAACATGCGTGGGAACAATCTAATCGTATATACCAAATTATTCTTTAAAAAGTCTCCCTTTTGGAAGTTGATTCTCAATAATCAGGTCAAGGACTGTAGAAGAAAAATGGGTGATTTTGTCGGTTGATCAATGGCAAAAAATATTTTCGGCCTTTATCCCCTTTTCTAATGCGATCAAGTATTGTTCACAAGCCAAAATAGATGCATTTAATAACAGATGGGCTTTGGCATTGATCAGGTGGGCATCTCCTTTTTCTGGCCATACTCTCAGATTCCATTTGGTTGCTTTTAATGCTTGAATTGGATTATTGGTGTTCAGATAAGCCTGGGCAAGTCCATGGTAGAGGCGATAATGACTTTCAGGTAAATCTTCACTTTTCAATAAGATCGCATAGGCTTTACCATAAAAAACTTCATAATATTTTTGAGCATATTTATTGGCCGTTTCATAATATATTAAGGCCGTTTTGGCATCTTTCATGAGGTCCGCATGAATTTCGGCTAGCGCTACATAGGTATATACCGTTCGGTGGCCAAGGAGTAATATTTTTTCAAGCGATCGGATGGCTGCTGAACCCTGTAACGTTGCACGATAGGATTGCGACTGCCAATTGAGTAATTTAATTTCATTGAAAGGGGTATATTTTTCTAGTAAATTAAAATGGGCTAAGGCTTCTTGATGTAAGCCGTTCTGATGATATTGAGTCACTTGGGCCAACAGTTCAGCATAGATATTGTGTTCAAATTGTTCCATATCTTTTTCATAGGGGAGGAGATATCCGTTTAGTTCACTTAATTTAGATAAGGTGGCATCCCATTGGCCATCGGCATGAAATACCGTGGCTTGGTAGAATATAGATTGTCTTGATTCTAGTTTTTCAAAGAATACTTTTTCGTTATAGGCATTTCGTACACCGACGAAACTTACGACCAATAGAGCAATTATGAATACAAAACCAAAGGCGTATAATGTTGATGTTCTATTTGCTTCCCAATCAATTGCTGTTTTTACATAAGGTCGAAAAGGTCTTGTTCTGGATTGATATTTATAGGAGTTGGGTTCTTTTTTTTGAGGAGTAGATGGATATGAAACTGTTCGGGGGGTAATACTAAAGTTATAATTTGTCCGAGATTGAGGCTGGCCTAAAACTTGATAGGCCATATTAATTCTTTTAAAGATCTCCTCTTTATCAGGATTACCATCATTTTTATCGGGATGATACTGGAGGGCCTTTTTTTTAAAGGCGGTTTTAATTTCTTGGCTACTTGCCGTCTTTGAGACACCTAAAAGATCATAGAGTGTGATCATTTGTAGTAGTATCCCATGATTATTGAATGAATTTATTGGTGAGGTAATATCCCACGGCTACAAACAATAAACCACCTAAAACACTTAAAAAAATATAACTCAAGGCCATGACTATATTCCCCGATTTCAGCAGGGATAAACTTTCAAATGAAAAACTTGAGAAGGTAGTAAATCCTCCACAAAATCCGGTGATAAGGAGTAGTTTCCAAAGGGTTTGATCCTTCAAGGATAGGGCCATAAGGACACCAATCAACAAAGAGCCCATGAGGTTAATGCCGAAAGTAGCCCATGGAAATAATAGATTCAATAGGCCCATTTTAATATTAATCAAATGGCGAAGACCACTTCCGAAGAAGGCACCTAACCCCACAAGTAATACATCCTTAATCATAATTGGTACGTCATATATTCATTTATTTCTGCCCTTAATTCTGGGAAAAAGTAATTAAAATCTTCTTGATATTTGATAAAATTTTTCCTTAATTCAAGGGCTGCCCATTCCATATTAGATTCAAATTTAGTTCTTCTTGACATGCCTGTCAATGCTTTGTCTATTCCTTCTAAAGTACGGTACTCATACAGCCAATTATCTCGCTTCATGAAATGGAGTACATGATGGGCCTTTTCAGGAAGAATCAGTTTATTTTTATCTGTGAGGCTATAAAAATGGTGTGTAAAATCTTCTAAGCCGGTCAATCCATATTGAGACCAATTCAAGGCCAAGAAGTGATCGTAGTACATATCCACAATAACAGGGGCGTAATGGCCAAATTGGGGTCTCAATCGAATTTTACTTTTTTTGACAATAGCATGCGTATCTGTATAATGATCAATATAGTGATGGAGCTTGATGCCTTTTTGTATCTCGGGATTGAATTTTTTTTGATCCTTACTGCTGACAAAATCGCCTAAAAAATTCCCTACTTTTAATAGGTCGTTGTCTCCTGAGAGGAAAATGTGTGCTAAGTAGTTCAAATTAGGCTAAAAAATGAATAGGAAAGACTCATACAACTGAATCGAGTTTTCAAGCAAGTAGAAAATAATGAATGAAAGCGAAATTAAATGAATTTACATTAAAATATAGGCTAGACCTTGAGATCCCAAATCTTGTCCTTATTATTGATGAGATCTTTCAAAACATAATTTGTATTTTAACATATTAAAAATAGCCCTATGACAATAGACGGAATGTTTCTCAAGTGAAAGGAGTCAAACCGACATTCAATTAAATTTACACCTACCACAATCCCTTAAATTTTAAAAGAAAGAAATAAAAGAACAATTACATTTGTGTCAATGAAAATTTACGGAGTGGCCTTCCTTGCAGCTTGTTACTTGATAGGGCAAGTGATTGGAAAATACATTGGGATAGGCCTGGGTATTGGAGGTAATGTAGGTGGTGTCGGTATTGCAATGATCTTGCTAGTGATGATCAATGATCGGTTTTATAAGAAAACCTCTTTACATGTAGAGACCCAAGCGGGGGTACTTTTTTGGAGCAGTATGTATATACCCGTGATCGTTGCCATGTCGTCGATTCTGAATGTCAAGGTGGCTCTTTCGAATGGATGGGTAGCTATCTTTTCCGGAATCTTAGCGACTTCATGTTGTTATTTATTGATTCCCTTAATTTCTAAATGGTCACAGTTGAATTTAAAAGAATCCACAGAATGATAGGTGTGAATGTTTTAGATGAGATATTTATCAAAAATGGATTGATCGTGGCCTTTTTGACCGTGGGAGTGATGTTGTTTTTGGCCGATGGAATGTCAAAAAAAATATTCAATAAACGGATTCCAGGGGTAGCGATTGCTATTTTAGCCGCTCTTGTAATGGCCTACTTCGGAGGTGATAAAGGGATTTCAAATCATTCTTTTTTTTCGGGTATGGCGCTGTTAGGAGGGGCAATGCTTCGCGATTTCACAATAGTTGCGACCGCCATGGGGGCCAACTTGTCCGAGTTGCGAAAAACGGGATTACCCGGAATTATTTCATTATTCATAGGTGTAACTGTTACCTTTTTTGTGGGGGGATCGATTGGATATGCTATGGGCTATACGGATGCCGTGAGTTTCACTACGATTGGGGCAGGCGCTTGCACCTATATTGTTGGACCCATTACTGGGGCTGCTATTGGTGCCTCTTCGGATTTAATTGCGATTAGCATCGCAGCAGGTGTAGTCAAAACGATTTTTGTAACTATTATTACGCCCTTAGTGGCCAAAAAAATAGGATTGGATAATCCAAGTACAGCCATGATTTTTGGAGGAATGATTGGCACCACGAGTGGGGTAGCGGCAGGTTTAGCCGCTACAGATCCCAAATTGGTACCTTATGGTGCGTTGACGGCTACCTTTTATACAGGAATTGGCGTTTTACTATGTCCTTCGGTCTTTTACCTTTTGATGGTTTATTTATTGTGATCGTCTGATAGGTCAAGAAGGTTATTGGTTGGGAAGGCTTTATAACGGCAAGTCAAAAAAGATCCAGATTAAATCAGCAGAACTTGATAACTCAAAAGCGGTGGCACTATGTGGTCCGTTTCTTTCTCTCTAGACAAGGTAGTCCCCAGGAGAGAATTAACCTTATTTATATAAGATATTAATTAAAGAGAATTAACAAATATGACGGACCCACATCAGCATTTTTCTCAACTGCTTGAACTCCTTAAAATAGAGCGTCAGGAAGATAGAGATCAATACGAGACTAAAATTCGTAATAAATCAATAGATCAGCGCAAGTCCGATGGGGTTACTTGTTATCCACTACATTTCAAAAGTTTTAAGTTGGGGATAGGGGATCATTGTATTTTAACCTTCGGTTATGTGCCAATGAAGGGAAAGCGACATATGTTTCAAGTGGGTGTTTCGTCCAGCCTTTTCGTAAATAAAGATCAAAAAACACATTCATGTCAGGGCATTATATCTAAGGTGAAACCCGATGAGATTGCCATTATGCTCAGTAGAAATGAAGCACCAGAATGGCTTGATAAGGGAAAAATAGGTTTGGATTTGCTCTTTGATGAAGCTACTTACGATCAAATGGAAAAAATGCTCCGGATCTTAATGGACAATACCAAAGGGAGAACGGCAGAGATGATTCAATATACATTGGGCAATGCCCGTCCTAGGTTTGAGGGATTACAGGGAATAACTTATCCAGATTTGAATACCAGTCAAAATGAAGCCTTAAACCAAGTCAATGCAGCAAAAGATATAGGCTTGATTCATGGCCCCCCTGGCACAGGTAAAACAACTACCTTGGTGACATGTATCAGACATGTCTTACAAACAGAAAAACAAGTGCTGGTCTGTGCACCAAGTAATTCGGCAGTTGACTTAATCGTTGAAAAACTCCATCAAAAACAAGTTCCGGTCACAAGGCTCGGTCACCCAGCTCGGGTGACTGAGGAGATAGAAAAACATACTTTAGATGCCCAAATCACCCAAAATCCGCTGTTCAAAGAATTAAAAAAAATAAGAAAAAAAGGAGAGGAGCTTAGGCGACTGGGGAAGCAGTATAAACGCAGCTTCGGTCGAGCAGAGGCCCAAGAGCGTAAATTGATGTTGCAAGAAGCCAGATTTTTAAAGGCTGAGGGGCGGAGATTGGAAGATCAGATGGTCGAAGGCATCTTAAATACGGTTGCCGTGATTGCGTGTACTTTGGTAGGCGCTAATAATCAACGTATTTCTAACATGCGTTTTAAGACCGTATTTATTGATGAATCTTCACAGGTATTAGAGCCTGCCGCATGGATAGCGATCAGTAAAGCTGAGCGCGTCATTATGGCGGGAGATCATCTGCAGTTGGCACCTACCGTTAAATCTAAGGAAGCGCTTTCTAAAGGATTTGGGAATACTATTTTTGAAAGATGCATCAACGCTTATGATATTGACGTCATGCTTACCCAACAGTATCGCATGCATCCAGAGATCATGGCGTTTTCCAATCAACATTTTTATCGAGGCTTATTGACGTCCGACGCTTCTATTTTGGAGCGACCGTTAAAGTTTGAAAGGGCAACTGAGTTTATAGATACGGCGGGTTGTGGATATGAGGAGGCATTGAATAAAGAAACCTTAAGTACGTTTAATCGTGATGAAGCCAGTTTTACGATTAATCAGTTGAAAGGAATCATTGCGAGTCATGATCAGCCAGAAGATTACAGTTATGCCATTATTGCTCCCTATAAAGCTCAGGTAGAATTATTAAGATATTTTTTGAGTGAACTTAAATATCTACCTGCCATATTAAAACGGATAAGTATCAACTCCGTGGATGCTTTTCAGGGTCAAGAGAGAGACATTGTTTTGATTTCTCTGACTCGAAGTAATGCTCAAGGCGTTATAGGATTTTTGTCAGAAGAAAAGCGCATGAATGTAGCCATGACACGTGCCAAATATAAGCTTTTGCTTATTGGAGACTCGGCGACTTTGAGCAGACATAGTTTTTTCGATAAATTAATCCAACATTACCAAGCGCAGAATCATTATAGAAGTGCTTTTGAGTTTCTTTATTGAGTATTTTCATCATTACCTGATATTAATCTGGCGCATACTTTTGGTAAAAGAGGTTTGTACTGCTTCCTGATTCAGATGTTTTTGGTTTTTAACTACCCATTGACCGTTGATCAAAGTACCCATCAAATCGTTGGATTGACCTGAATAAACTAAGGTAGCCAAAATGTTTTCGGGTTTTGATACGGATATTAATGGAGTATTGGCATCAAAGATGACTGCGTCTAAGCGCTGACCTACAGTAAGGAAATTTGATTTTTTTTCTCCCATGGCTGTTCTTCCATTGTGCCAAGCCATGTCAACGGCAAATTTTCCAGCATCTCCTTGATATTCAGAAGTGAACTGTGCACGATCATGAGTTTTGGTACGTTGACCGTAATCAAGTATTCTGAGTTCTTCTATGGGATTGAGATTGATTTGACTGTCGGTACCTATGGACCACTTACCTCCTTGATTTTGAAATGCTTTGAGTGAGAAAAGACCATCGCCTAGATTACCTTCTGTAGCAGGACAGAGCACGACCTGTGCTTGGCTCGCAGCAATTCCTTTGACTTCTTGAGGATTTAAATGAGTACAATGAATGAGATGAAATCGTCCATTCAAAACGCCCTGATTTAACAACCATTGGGCAGGTCTTTCTCTGTAAAAATCAACACATGCGTCTACTTCTTTCAGCTGTTCGGCGAGATGTAAATGGATCGGAGCATCTGTGGGCCCTTCTTTAAAAATACGTTCTATGGAATTTTTATCGGCAGCTCTTAACGAGTGGATGCCAAAACCCATTTGGGCATTTTCATAATATTTGATGGATGCAGTAGAGGCTTCCAATAGGCGAAAATAATCATCAACATCTTTACTTAAGAATCTTCTTTGATGGGATTCTGCAGGCAGGCCAAACCCTCCTTTTTGATAAAAAATGGGGATCAAAGTAATATGAATACCTGCGGTTTTTGCTGCTGAAATCAATCGCTCTCCTAGTTCGCTTATATGGGCATAGGGTAGGCCTTTATCATCATGGTGTAAATAGTGAAATTCAGCTACCGAGGTGTAACCGTTACGAAGCATTTCCACATAAAGCATGGTGGCTATGGATTCTAATTGTTCAGGATTGACAGATAGGGCCACCTCGTACATGGCATGTCGCCAAGCCCAAAAATCATCTTTACGAGATCGGTGTGTATGTATTTCCGCCAAACCAGACAAAGCATACTGAAAGGCATGTGAATGGGCATTTTGAAATCCGGGCAAAAGGTAGCCGTCAATATACTCATCGGAGGTGCCGTTTGAATGAATTTTGGTAATTTTTCCATTAGAATCGATGGTTACGAATGGATTCAATAACCAACTTTTTTGTTGTAAAATACCTTTTACTTGATACGTTTTCATTGCGATGTTATGAAGTAATATTTTTCAATTAATTAGGTACAATTTTCATTCAAGTTCAAATTATATTTCACCCGTAAGTAAAGCAATGCTCATTAAAATACCGTTATAGAATGCATGAAATAGGATGCTCCATATCAATCCAAACCTAACACGTAGATAGCCTAAATTGATGCCAATTAAGATTTGAGGAGCTACGAGGATAGGTGCGAGTAAATAGATATTTAGGGAGGGCTCAAAATTCATGATATGCATGAGTCCGAATGCCGCAGCCATAAGATAAAAAATCCATCCGTAAAATTTATCCCAAACTTTTCGAGCTGTTTTAAGAAGGCTTCTTTTTTGACCTAAGTGAAGGGCTACCCCTATATGGATGCTCCATAAGATCAAAAAGTTAGATCTGAACTTTAAAATCAATCTAAACATTACTTCTTCAAAAAGAGGCGCCACTATCACGGCAAAAAGGAAGATCAACACAGGTTCCATTTCTTGGAAAATTTTCTGTAAACTATGCATATCCTCTTCCCATAGACCTAATTGTTCCAATCCACCGATGAGAGACATCAGCACCAAAAGGGGAGGTATTTGGATCAAAAAGAGGGCCAAACAAGTGCCTAGTTTTATTTGAAGAGATGTATTATCCTTACCTAGTTCGGTTGGTTTTTTGATAAAATCCCAAAGAGCATGAAAGGTCATTACAATTACGTCAGACATGTGAGTATAAAATAGTTTGTATAACGATTTTTGAAGATTGATCTGATGATCGATCCATTTGCCTTATCATGATTGTGGATGGCAAAATAGATACCAAATCAATGTGTTTGATTACAGTGGTTTAAAGATAATACTTAAAATAGTTTTAACGGAGATAATGAAAGGACAAGATACATCAGGGCGAGGATTAATGATTTTTCAGACGTATTACATTACATAATTACTAACTGAAAGACTAAATAACTCAAATGCTAAGTTGGTTGATGATGACCGCTCACTTCATTTTAAAGTAATGTAATATTTCATTATGGAGGCGAGGCCTCATTTTTTTTGAATAAAAGTCAAGGAGAATATTTTTAATAAATAAACACATTGAGTTTGAAATCATACAAACGTGTTTAGCTTGTGATCTCAAACAATTTAAAACTATTATTTCTTACCAATATGAAAAAATTAATTTTACCAATACTTGTGCTACTTTTCTTAACCTTTTACTCTTGTAGCGATGACGACGCAATTGTGGACGGTATCATTCTTGATAGGGGTTCCGTTACTTTCACCCTTGACGGCGAAAGCAAAAACTTCACTTTGCTTAATTCATTTACTATTGATGATACAGATACCACTGTATTATTGGCCTTTGGAGATTTTGATGCAGAGACACTGGGTATCGTTTTTGATTTACCTACGAGCTTTCCGTCAGAGCTTGGAGATGAAGCAATTGGTACTTACTCTGTTGATGAGCTATCTTATGGAGCTATTTCGGGTCTTGTGGGATCTATAGAACTGAACATCAGTAGTTACGAAAATGATGTAATGTCAGGAACTTTTTCAATGACTGGGATCAAAACTTCAGAAGATATTGCTGGAAGGGATTCAGTTATTGTGACAAATGGTATTTTCACAAACATACCAACATCAGGTTTATAATAGATAGAGTAACAGAGCTACATAAAAAGACCTTGGACAAATGTTGTTCAAGGTCTTTTTATGTGACTCATATTCTATCTTCTTTCGTTTAGGTTATTTTTTCAGGCTCGACTTACTTTTAGATCACGAGTAAGCCCAATTCTTTTATCTTTTTCATAGAGGGATTATTATAGAATTCTTCAAAATCACCCAATTGATGAGACTTGAAATCATTTTTAAAATCTTGATAGGTTGTTTTTTGATGATGCGCTGAAGGCATCAGATCAGTCAATGTATGGTTCAGCCATTGAGCGGTTTTCAAGTCAAAGACTAGGGTATCTTCATCGGATTTGGTTACCAGTGATAGCTGAGAAATCTCCATCCCATCCTTTTTAACAACGTTATATTCAGGTTTTGCACCCATCCAAATGAGCTGTGATGCCGCAGTGGGTCGTTTCTCCGGATTCTTTTCAATTTCTTGTAGGATAAAGTGAGGAGGAATGGATGTGGCTGGAATCTTGAAGTCGAACCATTTGGAGAGGGCCAAATCAAAGCCTGCACCATTCATATAGTTATATAATGAAACTCGAAGGCCCTCACCAAATAAGCTATGATCAGCTCCCAGAGGATCTTCATGCCTTAAATCATTTTTGGCAAAACCCAAGTGTTCGGGACCTGAAAAACTGACCCCAAATCCAGTAGGATCTAGACCTACTGGTGCATGCGCTGTCATGGCAAACTGATGCCAAAATCCGGATTGTATGATGCCGTTTTCAAATAGCTGACGTACCATTTCCAATGAATCAACGGTTTCTTGTACGGTTTGTGTAGGAAAACCATACATTAAATAAGCATGAACCATGATGCCGGCATCGGTGAAGTTCCTCGAGACTTTGGCAACTTTACTTACCGTAATACCTTTTTTCATTTTGGCCAGTAATCGATCCGAGGCTACTTCAAGTCCTCCGGAAACGGCAATACATCCTGAAGCTTTTAATAGGCGACATAGTTCGTTGGTGAATCGCTCCTCAAACCGAATATTGGTCCACCAAGTCACATTCATTTTACGTTTGATCAATTCAAGGGCCAATTCTTTCATGATCGAGGGGGGTGCAGCCTCATCGACAAAATGAAAACCGCTTACCCCGGTTTGATTAATCAAGGTCTCCATACGGTCACAGAGTATTGTGGCACTTATGGGCTCATAATTTTTGATATAATCCAATGAAATATCACAAAATGAGCATTTTTTCCAATAGCATCCATGCGCCATGGTCAACTTATTCCAACGACCATCGCTCCAAAGTCTATGCATGGAATTGGTTACTTCGATGACTGATAAATAATCATTCAATAAGAGGTCTGAATAATCAGGAGTACCGGTTTTATGGAATGAGATATCTACATCGGTACTGCCGTTGACGTATTGTACTTTTTGATTGACCAAGCAAAAGGTTCTTTTCAACTGCTCAATAGATTTTTTCCCAGCTAAATGTTCTATGATATTTCTCAAGGGCCTTTCTCCATCATCTAAGCTGATGAAGTCCAAGACCTCAAAAACTCGAGGATCAGAGAGGGATCTAAGTTCGGTATTGGGGTAGCCACCTCCCATAGCGATTTTAATTTTTGGATAATTACGTTTAACAAATTGTCCACATCTTAGGGCACTGTATAGGTTTCCAGGAAAGGGAATAGAGAAACAGATGAGTGTGGGGCCTTCTTTTTGAATAAGTACATCGAGCAACTCTAGGGTAATGGTATCAATCAGGGTAACTGGCTCTTGTAACTTCGAATGAAGGGTATCATAAGAGGATGCGGACATCCCTAAACGCTCGGCGTATCTACTGAATCCAAAATAAGGATCTACAGCCTCACTGATCAAATCACCTAGGTCTTCCAAGTACAAAGTAGCCAAGTATTTGGCTTTATCTTGTACCCCTATGGTACCAAAAGACCATTCTAAATCATCTATTTGTTCGAACCTACTGGCTTCAGGGAGGAAAGATCTTTCACAAATGGTAAATGCCAAAGTTGGATTTTTATGTTGCAAAAAAGTGATCACTTCTTCTATGATTTGAACATAGCTATGTTCTAGAATAATGATTCTCAATGCGTTATTTGAGAGGTTTCGTTGCTTCTTTGCTTGAGCAAATATTTGCTTCAACCCCTCTTTAGAAAAAAGGTGCAAAATTACTTCAATACCCAAATCCGCTTGAAATGATGGGATACCTAGCGTATTTAGATAGCCTTTGATGTAGGTAGTCGCAGGATAAGGGGTGTTGAGTTGTGTAAATGGAGGGGTAATTAATAATAACTTTGCCTGGCTCATGATCTTTGCAAGATCGGTAAAAGAACGGTGATTTTATTTTTTTAAAGAAGATTCATTGTTGCCTTCGAAAAAAAATTATTATTCTTCTGAGAGCGGCTTACGTTTTCAATCCATTGATCTTGCAAAATTGAGGATATAATATGTTTAATGGTTCACCGCCACTCGAATTTTATGATATATATCACTGTTTTGATAAAATCCAGAAAACTGAGCTGACTGAGGACCAAAAGCTAAAACAGGGATCAAGGAAGCACTGTGGCCCGCAGTTGAAAATGTGGGTACAATGACATTATAGTCATGCTCATCTTCATCTTTCGAATTTTGTCCGGTGACCTTAGCTGAGAGGGTGAATCCTCCCGTTTCATGATCTGCGGTAACAATGACTAAAGTATTACCTTTTTTTTCTGCATAATCCAAGATTGAGCCTATCATTTGATCAAAGTCCAACAATTCTGTGATCAGATATTCAGCGTCATTGTCGTGGCCGCCCCAATCAATTTGAGAGCCTTCTACCATGAGGAAAAAAGGTGACTCGTTTTCTTCAAAATAATTCAACGCCTTTTGTGTGGATTCCTGTAGAAAATTACCCCGACCCTCAATCATTTTGGGCATATCTTCTTCTCCTAATAGGAAGGCATGTCTTTTGCTTGCATCGATCTCTTTTTCAAGATGGTCAGTATGGACCTCAAACCCATTGGTTTTGAGTAGGTCTAGAATGTTTTTTCCATCTTTACGGTTTTGGAAAAACTTCAATCCACCACCGGCAAAAAAATCAATGGGTGAGGTAGCCATTTGTGCGGCTATTTGCTCTTCCCAATCTCGGGAGGCGACATGGGCATAAAATGAGGCCGGTGTGGCATGGGTGATGGAGGAGGTTGCAATGAGACCTGTTTGGTAATTTTCTTTGGAGAGTAATTCGACGATATTCTCTACGGGTTGCTTATCCATGTCAACACCAATGGCCCCATTAAATGTTTTGATACCCGAGGCAAAAGAAGTAGCTCCCGCGGCAGAATCTGTGATCTTTGAATTTGCCGCAATCACATTACTCAATCCAATCGTTTTGAAACGTGCGAAATTGGGTAGCTGGTCGCTAAAATAAAAACTTGAAGAAAGTTGACTGAGTCCCATGCCATCTCCAATTAATAAAATAATATTGAGTGGTTGATTCGCCTTTATCGCCGGGTTTTCTATTAATTTCGGTGGGGTTCCTTCACAATGACAGGCCAATAAGAGGACAACTAAAGCCATCCAAATGTTGCATATTCTCATTTTTTTTTTCACTAGTTGTAATTTATTATAAATTTCATTAGGTCAGGTGACTTAAGTTTTAATCCCTTATTATAATTTGAGTATTTTCCTATCTTAATCAGTAATATGGGTAATTTAACTTGAGATGCATTCTGATTTGTATTCAAGGCCATTAATGTTCTTTACTTTTTGGATGAAGGGTATTTTAAAGTGAGCAACTTCAACTTTTACCTTTTGAATCATCTTTTGTGGTCATTCAAAATCATTTTTAAGCGAAAAAAGCGAATTGAATTGGGACTTTAATTTCAGAGAGGGGTTTGCTTGAGGGCCCCTTCAAATGCCTCGAAAAATTGATTTACATTATGGATGGTAAAACAAAGAGGTGGCTTTAATTTCAATACATTGTCTTTGGGCCCATCTGTACCCGTGAGGATGAGGCGCCTTTTTAATTCATTTTTTATTTTTGAGGCATAGGCCGTCGCTGGTATTAATGTGGTTGGATGGACGAGCTCTAGCCCCAGGAAGAGTCCTTGATTTCTAATATCTCCAATTTGAGGGTAATGAGGGGCCAAACTTTTGGCACATTCGTCGAAATAACTACCGACTTGTGCTGCATGCGCCTGCAAGTGTTCACGTTCAATCACATCGAGTACGGCATGAGCTATTTGCATGGAGACGGGATTACCTCCAAAGGAACTGAAAAATTCCATCCCATTATCAAAAGATTCACTCAATGCCAAAGTAGAGACCACCCCTCCCATTGGATGTCCATTTCCCATGGGTTTTCCAAGTACGACCAGATCAGGAACGATGTCATAAAGTTCATAGCCCCAGAAGACACTGCCCATGCGACCAAATCCTACTTGTACCTCATCAGAGATACACATAACCCCTTTTTGCTTAAGATAAGGGTATAAGGTTTGTAAATAACCACGGGCAAGGGGTACTTGCCCACCACAGCCTGAGATAGGTTCAGCGATAAAGGCCGCTGGAGTTATTCCTTGTGCCAATAGATTATCAATGATGGCAATGGCTTCTAATGCATAGGCTTTACCAGAACTTTGCAAGCCTTGGTAGATTTTTGGTAAGGGGAGTACAGTTATATTTTCATTTACGCCATTGCCTCCTTTTCCATCAAATTTGTAAGCGCTGATATCGATTCCCATACGCGTGTGCCCATGATAGCCGTCTGCCAATACCAAAATATGCTTATTTGAAGTATGATTTTGAGCCATGCGAATCGCCAAATCTGAGGCTTCGCTGCCAGAATTTACAAATATTACCTTATCGAGGGTATGGGGAAAATACTTCAAAAGTCTTTCGCTATAGCCCATAAGGGCCTCATATAAGTATCTGGTATTGGTATTCAGTTTATTGATTTGCCTTGCTGCCGCTTGAGTGACTTCAGGATGGCAATGTCCTACATGTGGGATGTTGTTATAGGCATCTAAATAGGTATCCCCATTGGCAGCATACATATACTGAAAGGCGGCAGAAGTCATGTGAATGGGATCGTCAAAACTTAGACTCAGGGCACTGCTGAGATGTTTTTTTCTCTTAGAAATAAGTGTGGGTAAAGAATTTAGCTGTTGAAAGCCAAGAGGTTTCATGAGACTGTTCTTAAATAGAATAGGATTCATTTCGAACCATTTGGACAATAAGGCCCAAGCTTTATGTTCAGTTACAAAAATATAATCCTCGGTATTACCTTGAGATCGTTCTTTGTTTGAACTGATGACGCTCACGCACAATCGCGCTGGGATCAGATAATAAAGGAGCTCAATTTCTTTTTCATCAAGTTTCTGTATTGAAAGATAACCTTCTATCAAATCAACCGCTCGGATAAGTGGGGTAGGAGTATCCAGGAGTAAGTAAGCCATAGCAATGGCCAGATCACATATTTTAGGGGCATAACATAGATCACCGAAATCTATGATGCCTTTGATCTCGTTATCTGAAACCAAAACATTCCAATCATTTAAATCATTGTGAATGATTTGTTTCGGAAGTTTTCGGAGTGGATCAGCACAGACTTGCTTGTATTGTTCTAAAAAATAATTGACTATTTTTCGCTGGCTGGGATCAGAAATTAGGTCCATATCCTCAACGCTATCGAGACAGTTCATCAGATTCCATTTGTGATCAAACGCTTCGATTTCTACAGTTTTGTAGGAACCTAAAGATTGATGTGACAACGCAATTATTTTCCCAAAATTGAAGCTCAATTCAGGTGTAGCTTCAACATCTTTGAGAAAGACACCATTGATAAAACAAAGCATTCTAGAGAAACTACCATCGGGATAGGTAATGAGTTTGTCGTGAGAAGGACTTGAAACTTCTATCGGCAGCTGTGCTGATAAATGAGCCATGATTTTATTTTCAGCTTCGATTCTTTTGAAGCTTTCAGGATCCATATGATGTTTGACAAGATACGTTTGCCCAGTAAGATCTTCAACTTTATAATTGGCACTGCCATACCCTGCCAAGCGTGTTATTTTGGCGGGTGAGATAGGGTAGGGTGCGAACAGGTCATAATTGCTCATTATTTTAAAAATAGATCATCGTCTGGGTTTTTCAAATCAGGGTAGCGTTCTTGTTTTTTAATCCATCATTCAATCCCAGTCACATCAGAGGAAAATCACTTCTGGGAGCCATTTATCGGTATTTATTAAAAAGGATTTGAATGGAATCATCCATAGACTTGTAAACATCACCCGACCGAATCATTTCATCTACAGGATAACTCCCAGTAAATTTATAATTATTACAGCTGTTGATGGAAAGAATCCTACCATCACTAGACCGTACCATTACCCACATAAATTTTCCATGTAAAAAGGAGAAAATAATTTTAGGATAACTTCTACCTTGGGTTTTCTCAACAATGATTTTTTGATAGGCTTCGAAGGGGACAAACGTATAAAGGTTCACCAGTGACTTATCAATTTGGGCGGCTTCCTCTTCCTTAAAATAATCTTCTAGAAGGCTATATTTTGTTTTTCTTAAGGCTTTAATGTTATCTTCTACATTCCAAAACTCATCAATTGGAACACCTGCAGCAGCACTCTTGAGTAGGTGCCGCAATTGTTGACATAAAAACACATAATCGTGTTTACCTAAATTACCATTTGCAAACGTGATGATCGTGGCTATTTTTTCCCTTTTACCATCAAAAACACTTAATTTATGTTCATGGTATTCTAGTTCAACTTGTTCATAATTAAAATTTGCTAGTGCATCTTTCTGTTCTAGGGTAGCTTCTTTTGAAGCACCTAAAATCCATTGTTCCATACTTCCGTTGGCATATGCCGAAAGTGATTTTATTTGTTTTCCTAGTGATTCAGTTTGTGTGAGAATGGCATATTTTTGAGTTTTTGATTTCAAAAGGTCTTTAATACCTTTGGGAAACATATATTTCACGTTTTTACTGGGCCAGTACTCTTGAAACGTTTCTCTCAAGACTTTATTCAATGCTTTTTCAACTCCAGAGCTTTCAGGAAGTAGCTGAACCACCAATTCCTTATTATTAACAAGTATCGCCACCCCTTGATCAGGATACATGTATTGGGCTTGCGTGTGAGAAAGAAGAAGGATAAATATTATGGTGAGGGTATTTTTCATAGTTGGAAATTAAATAATTAAACTGTTATCTCCATAGGGAGGGTGCATTTTTTATTTGCACTTTCTAAAGCAATTTCTATGATTTTAATGGTATACATGGCATCTCTTGGATCTACCAATAAGGCTTCATTTTTGACCAATGCATCATATACATTTTGATAATAGATTCGGTAGTCTCCAGGAGGGGAGACTATGGTTTCTGTTACGTCTTGTTGGTTTACTAACAAACTCAGTTTACCCGAATGCTCGATAGGTTCTTGACCCCAATTTGACTTGCTTTTGGGGGTCAGACCCGCCGTAAGATCTCCTTCCTGCACATCAAGTCCAAATTTTTCAAAAGTACCATTTATTCCATTTAATTTAAAAACAGGACCTGGAATTTTGACCAACATACTTGATCTTAAGTTGACTTTTAGTCCAGGATAATCTAGTTTTACCTCAAAATAGTCATTGGCTTTACCTCCCCGTTGATTTCTTAAGTCAGCAGTAATAAATTCAGGAAGCCCAAAAAACACGATCGCCTGGTCAATCAAGTGGGATCCTAAATCATAAAGAATACCTGATCCTGGTACGAGATCTTCTCTCCAATTTCCATTGAATGAATTTCTGAAACGATCAAAATTCATAGTTACCTCTACGATCTTACCAAGACGCTGGGAATGTATGATTTTTTTTACTGCTAAAAAATCTGAAACGAATCGACGGTTTTGATAAACAGAGAGGAACAAGTTTTTAGACTTTGCCAGCCGAATTAAATCTAAAGCTTCTGCACTGGTGACCGTGAAAGGTTTGTCGACGACCACATTTTTCCCTGCGAGCAGGGCTTTTTTAGCTAATGGATAATGAAATTCATTGGGTGTAACAACAATGATCAGATCGATTTTTGGATCTTTAATAATCATGTCTGAATGGTCAACTATTGCTACTTTTGGGTACCTTTCTAATGCTTGCTTACGCCAAAAAGGGTTGGTCGTACGAATAGATTTAATGTTAAAACCAGAAACGCAATTAATTATGGGCGCATGAAAGACTTGACCTGCCATACCATAACCCAGCAGGCCCACATTGATAATTTTCATAGATGGTGGATTTTAAATATCACTTAGCAAAAAGCTGTGATAATTTTTTAAATGCCTTAAACTCTAACGCATTGCCAGAGGGATCTTTGAAAAACATGGTGGCTTGCTCTCCAGGTTGGCCTTCAAACCTCACACAGGGCTCAATAAGAAAATCAATTGAATGACTTTTGAGCCTCTCAGACAAATCTTTCCAAAGAGTCATCTCCAAAACAACTCCAAAATGGGGGATGGGAACCTCATGACCATCTACTGGATTATGATTTTCTTTTTCAGGCTCAGCGGATGGCGCTATTTCATGTATCACCAGTTGATGACCATAAAAATCAAAATCGACCCATTGCTTATCACTGCGACCTTCAGAGCACTGTATTATATCTCGATAGAAAGTTCTGGCCTCTACTAAATTTTTGACAGGGATAGCTAGGTGAAAAGGAGATAAATTTGACATAAGTGGATGTTGTTATTTTTGGTTTGATAAGTTAGAAAATTAAGAATAAATATATAATCTATATTTTACAAATATGATGTAAACTTCATATAAGTATCAAATTTTGGGAAATCACTAATATTGGGAATTTCAAAGTACGTATCCAAATTGAGCGGCAGTTTGACGGACCATGGGCACAATTTCATCCATATTTTCTTTTGTGGGGTTTTCTTTCTAGCGATTTATTTTTTTATGATGGTCTTGGGTAGAATAAGGTCTAGAGGTCAGAGCTTCGATGAAATCTTCATTATTGTTGTTTTGGACCTTTCGATTCCATGATTTTAATTCTAGATCATGCAATTCTGGATCAATTTCCAATTGCACGCAGATGTCCATAGAAAATTTTGACGAATCCCTTACCAAATCTTCAAATTTGGGAACCGCTGCAATTTTTTTGACGGATGCATACCCGATGGAATTGATATAGTTCCAGTGGTGCGAACTTTTTTTTAATAAGCTTTCCTGCATCCAATCTTTGTAGTCAGGAGGTTGAGGATGATGACCCCATGTTTTTGAAACCCCAACTCTCAGAGAATAAATGGCGTCTAAGGGCTGTCGGAACTGCCAATAAATTTTAAGATTGGGAATTCGTTCCAATAATACGTCTAAGGGAAAAGATAATCCAGGCGTATTTTGATATTTTCTCTAGGTACTTTAGCGGCAATGGGCTTGGAAAAGTCTTTGTTCAGATACAGGTCAAAATTGATTTCGCTGTAATAGGTATGAGTACTGAGATGGTTAAAAAGTTTGCCAAAAATAGAAGTACCAGATCTTCCACACGTCAAGATTAATACATTTTCGTACATTCTATTCTTTAAGATCACCTACAATCAGTTTTCCATGATACTCGGTAATCCCTAATAATTCTATCATAGCAGTCAAGTTGAGATCGTTTATTTTGCCGGCTGCAATGATTTTTATATGTTGACTGTGGGCATCCATATTCCGAATAACAGATGCACCCTGTGCAGCAGTGGGTGCACCGCCAGAGGTGAGAATGTGGGTAATGCCCTTGATAGTGGCTAAAGTTTGGGAAGCAACAACAGGATTCGGAGTAAGGTCAATGGCTTTATGGAAGACAAAGTTCAATCCCTCTGCTGCTTTTGCAATTTTCTCAACGTTGGGAACATCAATCGTAAAATCCACCAATAAGGCACCAAAAACGATTCCTTTAATGCCCAATTCTTTGTAGGTATGTATGGTCTCAATCATATTCTCAATTTCATGAGGCAAGTATTGAAAATTAATGGCTCGAGACCTGATCATCACATGGACTGGGATTGCAAGAGCAGCTAGCGTTTTTTTTGTCAATTCAAGCGCTGGTGTCAATCCATCTAAGGACAAGTGACTGCATAATTCGATTCTATTTGCACCTTTTGATTCTGCAGCTAAGGCATCTGAAAAGGTATCTACGCAAACTTCGATCAAATGATTTTTCATGGTTTAAATATGGAACTTAATAAATTGAAATCATCTGATTTAACAGCTTTTATATTCCATCGAAATCCTTAAAAATGATGGGCGGCCTTATCAGATGGTGTGATTAATATTTTATTGTATTAAATTTAGTGATCATTAAAATAAAGAATATTGGCTATTTCTAGTATTTTCAATGACGTTTTGGGTCCAGTGATGCGAGGACCCTCCAGTTCGCACAGTGCGGCTGCTTGCCGTATAGGCCTATTATTAAGGCAACTCATGCATGAGCAGATCACTGCTATTGTGGTAGACTATGATCCCAACGGATCTTTGGTAACTACGCATGAGAGTCAAGGGACCGATATGGGACTGTATGGTGGCCTACTTGGTTGGGAGGCGGATGATGAGCAAATGCCACATTACCGTTCGGCCCTTGAAAAAGCAGGTATCGAGACTATCGTAAACTATTTAGATTACGAGGCACCGCATCCTAACTATTATCGCATATCTATCTCAAATCAATGGATCACTCATACCCTGTCGGCCATAAGTATCGGAGGTGGCATGATGGAAGTGCTCAATATAGATGGGGCAGAAGTTTCTATTTTTGGGGACAAATATGTAGTGTTGATTTATGGAGAGAACCTTGGATTACTTCGATCTATCTTGCCTGATTGGGCGCAAAGGAACCTTCGATTAACGACAAGTTTCCTTGAAATCAGTACACTTATTGAATTTAAAAAAGAGGAAATAGCCGAACTTGAATCTTTACCCGGGGTCTCAAATGTATGCCAGTTGAAACCAGTGGTCCCCATTTTGGAAGGAAATACGTCCAATCTCCCTTTTAGATATTGTAGCCAAATGATTGAGTTAGGGAATTCAGAAAAGCTTGAATTATGGGAATTGGGTCTTTTATATGAATCCAAAAGAGGTAATATTTCGCAAAAAACGGCTTGGTTAAAAATGGAAAATATAACCAAAATAATGAAAGAGGGAATAAAAAAAGGATTGGAGGGAACCCATTATGATGACAGGATATTACCGGTACAGTCCACGAAATACAAGTTAAAAGATGATAATGGGCAATTGCTCAATGGGGGAATGCTCAATAAAATGATCATTTATACCACAGCTATGATGGAGGTGAAAAGTGCCATGGAAGTTTTTGTCGCTGCACCCACAGCGGGATCTTGTGGTGTGTTGCCTGGCACCCTCTTTGGGGCTGCAGAAGCACTTGATTCGGATCCAGATACCATTATTAAAGCTTTATTTTCGGCAGGCATCATTGGTGTTTTTATCGCCGAATATGCTACTTTCTCAGCAGAAGTAGCCGGATGTCAGGCTGAGACTGGCGCAGGAGGATCTATGGCGGCAGCTGCTTTGGTCACTTTGATGGGCGGCACTTTAAAACAAGGAGTGGCGGCTGCTTCGTTCGCGCTTCAAAATTCATTAGGCATTATTTGTGATCCGATTGGCAATCGAGTAGAAGCCCCTTGCTTGGGTAAAAATGTAATGGCGTCGTCTAATGCATTGTCTTGTGCCAACATGGCTTTATCTGATTATGAAGCCTTGATTCCTTTCGACGAAGTAGTCATGACAATGAAGGAAGTAGGAGATGCGATGACGCATGAGCTTAAATGTACCGGTTTAGGGGGATTAGCAGCTACTCCCACAGCTAAGGCCATTGAAAAAAAACTCAGAGAAAAGGCCAAATTTTGCTGATTTTCTTGTCTAGAAGCCTTGTTAAACTTGCTTCAATAACAGGATGAATTCTACTTCTTTTGGGAATCCTTCAAAAGGTTAAATGCATTTTTAAATATTTGCCCTAATAGATGAATATCTGGGCATATTTGGATCTACATTTGCGTTTGGGCAGTTGATTAATGCTGCCAGATCAAGTGAATTTAATCTTATCTATCTAGTGAATTATTTATCTGTTGAGCGTCTCACCAAGAGCTTTGATGAAAAGCAATTATTTGAAGAAATTACTTTTGGACTTGAACAAGGTCAAAAAGCGGCCTTAGTCGGAGTCAACGGATGTGGAAAATCTACGCTGCTTAAAGTGATCGCAGGCTTACTGCATCCCAATTCAGGTGAAGTCACCTTTAGGAAAGGAATTAGTCTTTCAATTTTGACCCAAAATCCTGAGTTTGCAGATGAGGATACGGTGATGCAAGCCGTTTTTTCCAAAGACCGAGAAGAGCTCAAGGCCATTCGAAATTATGAATCGGCGCTTATGAAAATGGAGAAAAATCCTGAAAGCGTAGTTGATTTATCTCCTTTTATCGAGCAAATGGATGCTTTGAATGCATGGGATTATGAACATCAGGTAAAAGAAATTTTGGGAAAACTAGGGATTCATACCTTGGATCAAAAAATGGGAGAATTGTCTGGTGGTCAGAAAAAGCGGGTAGCTTTGGCTCAATGTCTCGTCGTGAAGCCCCATGTGCTCATTTTGGATGAGCCAACCAATCATCTAGACTTAGAGATTATCGAATGGTTAGAGGAGTATTTAGCGACCCAAAATCTCACTTTATTGATGGTGACGCATGATCGCTATTTTCTTGACCGCGTAACCAATGAAATCTTAGAGATTGACGCCGGTCAGATATTTAAATATCACGGAAATTATAGTGATTTTCTGCAACAAAAATCAGATCGGGAAGAGCAGCAAGCTGTCACGGTTGGTAAAGCAAAAAATTTACTTAAAAAAGAACTAGAATGGATGCGTCGACAACCTAAGGCGCGTGGAACGAAGGCGAAATACCGTATAGATGCTTTTTATGACGTCAAGGAAAAGGCCAGTCAGACGGTAACTAAGAGTGAAATGGAGGTCAATCTTAAATCCGATCGCCAAGGGAAGAAGATCATGGAGATCAAACATATTTCTAAGATTTTTGATGATAAAAAAGTCATTGATGATTTTAGTTATGTATTTCAGCGCAAAGAGCGTATCGGCATCGTGGGGGCTAATGGTGCAGGGAAATCAACATTTCTCAATATTTTGACTCAAAATCTAACTCCCGATTTAGGTGAACTGGACATAGGTCAAACAACAAAGTTTGGATATTATACTCAAGATGAAGCTGTTTTCGATCCCCAAATGAAGGTCATCGAAGTAGTGAAAGAGGTAGCCGAGTTTATTCAATTGGCGGACGGATCTGAAGTTTCAGCCTCTAATCTCTTAACCCAGTTTCTTTTCCTACCCAGTGTGCAATACAATCTTATAGGCAAATTGAGTGGAGGTGAAAAAAGGAGGCTTCAATTGCTACGGGTACTCATGGCCAACCCCAATTTTTTAGTATTAGACGAACCTACCAACGATTTGGACATCATGACTCTGAATGTATTGGAGGATTATCTAGACAAATTTGATGGATGTTTGATGATTGTTTCCCATGACCGCTATTTTATGGACAAGCTGGTTGATCATTTATTTGTGTTTGAAGGGCAAGGCATTATTCGAGATTTCCCAGGAAATTATACCGATTATCGTGCAATCGAAGGTGGATTAAAGTCAGTGAAGGAAATTGTCCAGAGACCATCGAATACCGAGACCAATGGGTCTAAGAAAGTGGCAGATGGCCCGCGTAAAATGACGTTTAATGAGAAAAGGGAGCTTGAGCAGATTGAAAAGGAGCTGAGTCACCGTGAAAGTCAAAAGAAGGCTATTGAAGATGCTTTGGCCAAGGAAACCGATTATGAAAAATTGACGGCGTTGGGTATTGAATTGGATCAAATAAAGACTCTTGCCGAGGTTAAAGAACTGCGTTGGCTTGAGCTGAGTGAGCTTGATACATTTTAATGTTCTTTACCTTGAAGATAGTATTTTTCCATTACAAAAGTGCCAAAAGGGATAAATAAAGCAGTAAAGGCCAGGCAAAAAGCAATAAAATCCCAGTTAAATTTAAAAGTAATCCAGCACAAGGTGATGACATAAAGCAGGAACAGCAGTCCATGGATCATCCCAACCACCTGATTGGGCCAAAAAATCAATAATTGGTATTTTAAGGGCATCGTTATTGCGAAAGAAAGCAAAGAGATCCCCTCTGCTCGTGCAATCAATCTGAAAAAAGGTAGCCATCGAATCATATCGCGTGATAAGAGCAGTAGAAATTAATGTTTATCATAATATTCTAAGGCCTCGGGAAGATGTTTTTTAAGGTCCTCAATACGACGTTCGTTGGAGGGATGCGTTGATACCCATTCGGGTGCACCAGAACCATCGGGCATTTCGGCCATTCTTTTCCAAAACCCAGGGGCAGCCTCTGGATTATAACCAGCGATGGCCATGAAGACCAATCCCATTCTATCGGCTTCACTTTCATGTTTTCGAGAAAATTTCAGAATGCCTATTTGGGTACCTACACCTACGGATTGGAGTAAGATATCACGGGTTAAGGCTGACTTGTTTTGGGTTGCAAGCGAGAGTGAAGTCAACAGCCCATTGGTAATCAAACCCTGGCTCATTCGCTCTCTACCGTGATTGGCAATGGCATGGGCAATTTCATGACCCATCACCACAGCAATGCCTATTTCTCCCTGGCATACCGGTAGGATTCCTGTATAAAAAGCGACCTTACCGCCTGGCATGCACCAAGCGTTGACCGTTTCGTCTTCGATCAGATTAAATTCCCATTCAAAATCATTGAGGGCCTCACTTTGTCCTTCCTTCTCAAGATAGGCTTCTACTGCTTTTTGTATTTTTATGCCTACTTTTTTAATCAAAGCCGCCTGCGCATTATTTTCGGAAATTTCATTGGCCTTTAGGACCTCATCGTATTGCTGAAAACTCATGGGGATCAATTCTGAGGTTTTGATCATGCTCAATTGAGACCTACCAGTGATGGGTACCGTAGCGCAGCCTAATAGCAATAGTAACATGCTGATTAGCGGCCAAGATCGAAGTTTTATCATTCGTTTTTACGCCAAGATTAATGGATTCTTCTCCTATTTATATAAAAAAGCCTCACAATCTAATCGTAAGGCTTTTTATTATTAAATTATTTGGAAACAATTTTTATTCACTTGCAGCTAATTTCATTTCAAGCTCGATCATACCGTCTGATCCATCTGTACCCGTGATTGTACTTACATGAATTAAACCTTGTACGTTATCTACAGTTTTGAACATAAGTATGTCATTTGCAGACAGATTGGTTATGGTACCATTGGCATCGGTCACATCGACACCGGCTAGAGCCGTTTCTATGTCACTGACCGAAACCATTTCAAGATACTCAGCACTTGTGATGGTTGTGACAGCTAAAGTCGTTGCATTTTGTGATCCCCACGCAGATAGGTCATAGATAGTATATTCAGCAGGAGAGGCCAATGCGGCATTATCACTGGATCCGTAATAGTAACCAAAGTCGATACTTGCTGATACGGGATCGGAGGTCGATATAACATTACCTAAGCTATAAGTTTGATTATTGGCAATAGAATAAAAAGTTTGAGAGCTACTATCACCAAGAGGAGCATACAACATCACAGCAGTCTGAATTTTGGCTGCCGGAGAAACGACGACAAAAGAAAAAGAAGCGTTTGCTGTATTTCCTTCTTCATCAACGGCCTCGAAATCGATGCTACCGTCTCCCAAGGAATTAGATGTTGAAACGGTCAAAGTGACCTCAGCATTGGTGGTGCCAGAGGCTATATCCAAGTCATTTCGATTGATAGTACTCGATGCAACATCTCCACTTGTATTTAAAGTATTGAAGCCTGCTTCTGCAGTTATGGAAATGACAATAGAGAAAGAATCCGCTGCACTCACGTTTCCACCATCCACCAAAGTGGTGCCATCGGAGGTCGTTGCCGATAGGGAGATGTCGATGTTTGGAACTACTACATCTATAGGTAGTACGTCGTCTTCGCTACATCCATAAAAAAAGACAAGTCCTAATAGGGAAGAAGCGATGATTATTTTTTTAAATATATTTTTCATTTGTAATTATTTATTGAATTATTTGCTTGATTTAAAAATTGCTAAAAGTTTTCTAAAACACGAATTTCAACAATTTTGAATTGATATGCTCAATAAAAATGTTAATATTTAATAATATAGTTGGTAACTTATTTAATGAAGTCATAATTAAATAAGTCCAATATTTTTGATTCTTAACTTCATGTAATTGGTTAAATTAAATAAGGGTCTTGCTTGAGGGATGAAAAGGCTATATTTAAGGCTAAATATTTTCTTGTTTCAAATATGATATTATGAAAAAGTCATTAGTTGTGTTGGGTGTATTATTGGTCAGTCTACTTGGGATTCTTATTGTCGTACCCATCCTTTTCAAGGAAGACGCCAAAAAGGCGGTTGATGATGCTATTGCGGAACAAGTAAACGCCCATGTTTTTTATGATCAAGAAGGGTTCAGTCTTTCTTTATTTGAAAATTTTCCAAACTTCACTTTTTCAATGAAGGATTTTGGGGTTTCAGGTATCGATACTTTTGCCTCTGATACCTTGATTCAAGTAGCCTCTTTTGAAATCACTCTTGATCTTCTATCTGTGATCTCTGGAGAACAAATAATGATTAATGAAATAAGTCTGAAGTCACCCGAGATTACTATTTTATCCTTATCCGACGGACAAAACAATTATGATATTTTTAAAGAAACTACCGATAATACCCCTTCGAAAACCCCGACTGAAGAGGAGTTAACGTTCAGTTTAGCGATAAAAAAATGGCAAATTATCGATGGAAATTTTACGTATGACGACCTTTTAAATGGAATTCATACTTCACTACTAGGTATTAATCATATAGGTTCTGGAGACTTTTCTCAAGATATCTTTGATCTAATGACCAAAACAACCATTGTTTCGGTAGATCTAAATTATGAGGGTACAAATTATCTCAAAGAAAAGACCTTCGATGCGGACCTCAACATGAAGATGAATTTACCAGACTCAAAATATACTTTCAGTGACAACTCATTGACATTGGGAGCATTGAGTGTCGGTTTGAATGGAGATGTGATCCTTTCCGCAGATTCGGATATGGTATTGGATATTGAATTTCAATCGCTGGATATGTCTATTAAATCAATTCTTTCACTTTTGCCGGGTGATTATTCATCTTATTTGGAAAATGTAAGCGCTGATGGTGAGGTAGGTATCGAAGGTAAGGTAAGTGGCGTCTATAACGAATTACGGTTACCGGATATAAATATCAATGCCATGATATTCAATGGCTATTTGGCTTACCAAGAATATCCCTTACCTATTGAAGAGGTTCAATTGGAAGCTGCTTTAGTCATACCGGGCGTCAATATGGATTTGCTGTCTTTTTCCATGCCTCACTTTTCGATGCAGGTGGAGAGTCAAGATTTCCAGGCCCAAATGGAGTTTAACAATTTAGCAAATTATACTTGGGATTTGAATGCCAGCGGAGGACTTGACTTAGGTAAAATATTCCAGATCATACCCGTTGAAGGAATGGACCTCAAAGGATTGATCTCTGGAAGTTTTGAGACCTCAGGTAATATGCTTCTGATAGAAGAAGAAAAGTATGAACAACTTTCTACCAAAGGTCGCGTGCAGGTAACTGATTTTAGTATTTCCGATGAAACGCTCCCAGTGGATATCAGGATTACAGAAGCAGATTTGAGTTTTGATAATGAGCAAATCGCTTTGACTCAGTTTAAGGTCCTCTTTGGTGAAAGTGATCTCCAAATGACAGGTACCTTAGAAAACTTCATAGGCTATGCATTGGAGCCTTCAGAGGTATTACATGGAAAATTAAATTTCAATGCGAAAATATTAAATCTTAATCCTTTCCTCACAGCGACCGATACTTCAGTAACAGATGCTGCAGTGGATACCGCCGTGCTTGAAATAATAAGAATTCCGATCAATATCGATGTAGCATTGAACACTCAGATTGGACGTTTGTTATATGATAACCTGGAGTTCAATGATATGGAAGGGAAGATTACGATGAGTGAAGGCATTGCGCAGTTAGATAATTTAGATTTTAATCTTTTAGCAGGAGGCTTTTTGATGAGTGGGTTTTATAATTCTAATCCTCCGTTGCCACTATTTAATTTTAATTTTAAGATATCCTCCATGTCTATAAAAGAGACATTCTCTTCATTTAATACCATTCAGGAAATGGCGCCCATGGCGAAGGACCTAGCGGGTGTTTTTTCCACCGAATTCGTTACGGATGGGGTGTTAGATACCGCTATGATGCCGGTCATGGAATCTTTATTCACCTTTGGTCTTATAGACTTGGAATCGACCACCTATAGCAATCCCAAATTCATTAAAGGATTGAATAAAATAACCGGGGATAAAGAAGAAACGCTGAAACTTCAAGATATTAATTTTGAATATACCATCGAAGACGGGACCTTAATCATTGAACCTTTCGATTTTAAATTAGCGGGAAGGACCACGACCGTTTATGGGTCAAGTGGGATTTCAGGTATCCAGGCGAATATGGATTATACCCTTGAGACCGATCTTAAAACGGGCAACTTAGGGGCAGCGGCCAATAATATGATTGCTTCCTTGACGGGCTTGAATGATCTGGTAGCTGAAGAGGTGAGGATAAAAATTAAGATCGAAAGAAATTATGAAGATCCTCAATTTCGGTTAGATGGAATTTCTAATACTAAAAAAAGTCCCGGTGATAAGAAAATCAAAGATTTAACCAAAGAGCGAGCAAAAAATAAACTCAAAAAGCAGCAAAAATTAGCCGAAAAGAAGATTCAAGAAGAACTAGATAAGCAGAAGGCTGTTTTGAAGGTAGAAGCGGATAAGAAAGCAGCTGCACTCAAGTTAGACGCGGAAAAAAAGGGAGAGGATATAAAGGAAGAGGCCAAAGAAGTATTGACCGATCAGATCAAATCAAAACTAGGGGGGAAACTCAAAGGTCTCAAAAAGAAAGATGGAAATTAAAAAAAGGCTGTATTGATCTGAATGTTTTAGGTACATGTCGTATATCAATAATCTTTTAGTTTTATTCATAAAAAGGAACAACTAATCAAGATGATGTTATCAGCATTATTTATTTTGGTACTTAGGAGAATAGGCTTAATTTCATTGAAATTTAATACGATGAAATGGACTAGTGTAAAACTTTGAGCACTTAATGCAAATTTTATTTTTGAATCACTGTTAGATTCATTTTGTCTAGTCTTACTTCACAACCTTCGGAATGATCAAAATCTTGAATAATTGAATTTGAATACTCCCATCGTTTATAGGGATAAATATTTTATAATTGGTTTGTCAAACTTATATGAATAATAGAGGTTTATTGCCAAATCGAACATGTAGCTCGATTTATTAAGAAGTGCTTAGAGACAGGCTCGATGATGCGCTAGCAACCCCCCTTCGAAGAGGTAGGTGCTAATTTTTGATAAATAAATTAAATGCTTATGATTAACATGAAAAGTCTCAGTACCCAAGCAATATGGAATGCGATTCATTCCAATCATCTCAACTCCTTTTCCACCTACTTCACCTACATAAGTTGCTGCGATATTTAGCATAACTTTTCGTGTAATCAACAATCACATTTTATAGACTATCCTAAATGCGCACTGTTTTGGGTATCTAAAGAGGATATCATTCATCTTACTTCATCAATATTTTTACTTTTAAATTCAAACTATGGAAAAACTAATGGAGGTTATTCAAAATCCTTGGCCTTGGTATGTCTCGGGTCCATTATTGGGCATGACCGTTCCCTTATTATTACTCTCTAGCAATAAACAATTTGGAGTTTCTTCTGTTTTTAGACACGTGGGATGTGCCTTGAATTGGAAAAAATTGAATACTTTAATTATGATTTAAAAAATCATATTTGGAACCTATTGTTTATCGTTGGGCTTATTTTCTCTGCTATTTTTTTACTGCAATGGGTTGAAGTAAAACAAGGAGTTTTAAGTGATGCGGCTCAATTATATTTCGATTCAAGGTCTATTTTGATTGAAGGGATATTGCCCATATCGAGTTTTACAAGGAGTTTTGGGGAGGAAATATTTATGAGTGCCTTTGGTGGATTATGTATTGGATTTGGTTCGAGATATGCCAACGGATGTGCATAGACCATGCCATTACGGGATTATCATTACTTAGTTTCGGGTCGTTGATTGCAGTTATTGGATTTTTCATAGGCGGATTTTTGGGCACATTTCTCATTTTAGATTCAATTTTATGAAGCGGATTAAGTTTGTCATAGCGGGGTTTTATTTTGGTTTTATTTTGATAAAATCTGAAGCCATTTCTTAGTATATAATTGTAGAGATATTTCATTTTAATCATTTTATATGTTTGGGATCATCGGTTCGGCAGTGGGTGTTGGCGCCATTTCGGTGCTTATTATAAAAAAGTTAAACTAATCAGTTTTTAAGAGGCAACCCATCGACTTATCCAAAAAGCTTTTTCAATTAAAATCCCAATTATGGGGGGGGGACTCATTTTTGGATTGGGATGGTCTTTGGTAGGTGCTTGCCCAGGTCCATTATTTGTCCATTTAGGTGCGGGAAATACTATTATCTTGATTCCTATTCTATTTGCAATCTTGGGGACTTACTGCTATGGACATTTTAAGGATAGTCTTCCACACTGAAAATGGGTAAGCATTCGAATGAAAAACAGATGGAAGGCATTGTCATATCTTATTTGAAATATTATAATCATGAAGGTTAAAAGCTGAGCAAAGGGAACATTCAACACCCTTATCTTTAACTTCTAGTTTTGTTTTTGATTATTCAGCATAAATGGAAGCGATGTTTGCCGATGAACTCGAAGGGAATATTTACAGCGGATTCTCAAAGTCAAATGTTACAGAATTAATTGAAAAAATAAAGTTATTGGAAGGAGCGGAGGCGGGCTGGGCCACGGCAACTGGAATGGCTGCCATTTTCTCAACATTTGGAGCTCTATTAAGTCAGGGCGATCATGTCCTGGCTTGTCGTTCTGTCTTTGGATCTACCCATAACATTTTGACTAAAATATTACCTTCTTGGGGTATAGAGACTACTTTCGTTGACTTTGATGATACCGAAAATTGGGATAAGGCCGTAAGAAAAAACACCCGACTTATATTCGTTGAGACACCTACAAATCCAGGAGTAGATATCATTGACTTAAAATGGTTAGGAGAATTTTCAAGTGCATATCATCTCATTAATGTGGTTGACAATTGTTTTCCCATACCTTATTTACAGCAGCCCATTAAATAAGGTGCCGATTTGGTCATTCACTCGGCTACCAAATATTTAGATAGTCAAGGAAGGGTTTTGGATGGATTGATTGCTGGGAAGAAACATTTGACAGAAAAAGTCAAGGGATTTGCACGTCATTCTGGTCCTGCTTTAGCACCTTTCAACGCTTGGGTAATATCAAAAAGCTTAGAAACGTTAGCCGTCAGAATGGATCGACATTGTGAAAATGTGCTTTCCTGAAGCCAACGACTAGAGCGATTATCTCAAATTGAGTTAGTTAAATATCCTTTTTTACCTAGTCATACGCAATACGAGGTAGCTAAAAAGCAAATGAAAGCTGGAGGAGGCATCATTTCATTCGTCATAGCAGGAGGTTTTGAGTGGGCACGAATTTTTTTAGATCAATTGGATTTAGTTTCATTAACGGCCATTTTAGGTGATAAGAGAACGATTGCAACGCATCCGGCATCAACCACTCATGCCAAGTTGCCCACAACGGATATGACAGCTATTGGTATTTTACCAGGTCTCATTCGTCTGTCCATTGGTCTAGAGCATGTGGATGATCTTTACGAAGATATTGAACAAGCCTTAAGGTTAGGACATTACTAAGGTGAGATATACTTACTTTCCTATGATTTTTTAAAATACTATTTGATAAACGGTAATATTTACCCAATTTATTTGCATAATTTCTTCATTTTCTCTATCTTCTAATACTTCATATATAAATATATGCTAAAATGGTAAAAAGTTATCGAGGTTTAGAAATGCCCAAGGTGGTTGATAGGCAACAACTTTTAGTTAAGGATTATATGGCAACCAGGTTAATTAAATTTAAACCAGATCAATCCATCATTGAGGCAATGAATTTATTGTTGAGTAAAAACATCTCAGGGGCACCTGTAGTCAATGATCAAAATGAATTGGTTGGAATGATATCAGAATCAGATTGCATGAAGGAAATCATCAGGGGTAAATACCATAACATGCCCATTGATACAGGTTCCGTTTCATCTTACATGACCAAAGAAGTGGTTTATATAGTACCTGCATTGAATATTTTTGAAGTGGCACAGATGTTTCTAGAAAGAAAGCTGAGAAGATTTCCTGTCGTTTATATGGGGAAACTGGTTGGACAGATCAGTCAAAAGGATGTAATTAGAGCATTTAAGAAAGTCAGAAGTAGTACTTGGAGGTAAATATTTTGATTTTTTTTTTGAGATGGGTTGGTTCATATCGCTCAAAATGATAAGTTTGATAAATTATTTTTATCAACTATGGGATTAGGGAACGCAATTAATAATTTTTCAAACAATGTTAAGTCAGGAATTGATAATTTCCTAAAGGTATTCAAACCTACCTATTCGGTGAATGCGGTGATTTATTTTGTCATTCCTGGAGCTCCTTTGAAGAAAAGCGTAAATGCCTATCATTTTGGTAAAGGCGAGTTGTCTGAAGCAAGACTATTTTTTGACCAGGTGTTCCAAAAAACCAAAGAATTGAGTTTTGCACCGGTCGAATTGCAGCTCATACAAGGCAAGAAAAAATTGATAGATGAGCAAAAATTGGGGCCGGTAGACATGGTCAAAAGTTCAATTCAGCATCAATAGTTTTTTTTCTTTTTTTAAATAAATATTATTCTTTTACCTCTATTAGGATAAAAAAATCCAAGATTATATTCTTGCTTGGTAAGTATACAATTCAAAATATCTACCTTCCTCACTTATCAAATCGTCATGCGTGCCTTGTTCAGCGATCAATCCATTTTCGATCACCAAAATTTGATCAGCTCTTCGTATAGTACTCAGCCTGTGGGCAATGACGAAGGTAGTTCTACCTCCCATTAGATTTTCAAGACTTTTTTGAATATATGATTCACTTTCTGTATCTAAATTGGAGGTGGCTTCATCCAAAATCAATATTCTGGGATTGGCTAAGATGGCTCGAGCAATAGCTATGCGTTGTCGTTGACCTCCTGACAATTTGATTCCGCGTTCGCCGATAACGGTGGCCATACCCTCTTCGAAGCGATCGGTAAATTCGGTGACATAAGCGGCCTTTGCTGCTGCAACTACTTCTTCGTCAGTTGCATTGGGTCTTGGGAATAAAATATTTTCTTTGATGGTACCTTCAAACAAAAAATCATCTTGAAGTACCACACCCAACTGACTCCTAAAGTTTTCCAAGGATATAAGTGAAAGATCATGCCCATCAACGGTAATAGTTCCTGCATTTGGAGTAACGAAACTAGCCGCTAGTGCCGCTATGGTTGACTTCCCAGATCCAGATGATCCTACCAAAGCAGTGACGGATCCAGGACGTGCGTCAAAGGAGATATCATGGAGCACCTTTTTTTCTTCCTCATACCCAAAGGTCACGTTACTAAACTGCACATGCCCTTCTATATTTTTGATTTTTTGGGTTCGAATCCAACCATCATCCTCGGATTCCATATTCATCAATTCTTCTGTTCTATCGAGTCCAGCAAAAGCTTCGGTGAGTTGACTTCCAATATTGCTCATCTGAACGATCGGAGCAATCATGAATCCAAGGTATAAAGTAAAGGATAAAAATTGACCTATAGTAAGGTCATTGTTCATGATCATGTAACCTCCTATGCCCATAATCCCTGTACTCGAGAGGCCTAGTAAAAAGGTGGCTGAACTGGTGATAATGCTCGTAGCAGTAAGACTTTTCTTTACATTTAAAAATAACTTTTCAGTCCCCTCTTCAAAAGATTTAATTTCCTGTTTTTCTGCATTAAATCCTTTGATCACACGTACGCCATTCAACGTTTCTGTAAGTCGACCCGTGACCTCTGCATTGATTTTGCCTCTTTCCCGAAAAACAGGACGAATGTATCCAAAGGCCTTCAATGAGACAACTCCAAAAATCGCGACAGGAACGAGCACATAAACGGTCATCATAGGACTTATCCTAATCAATAAGGCCAAGGAAATAAAGGCGGTCAGTACGCCTCCAACAAGCTGAACAAGACCTGTTCCTACCAGATTTCGAACCCCTTCAACATCAGTCATAATACGAGAGACTAATTCGCCCGACTTTGTGTTATCAAAAAATCGGGTTGGTAAATAGATTACTTTCTTTTGGACTTGAACGCGGAGTTTAGCAATCAGGTGTTGGGCTTCTACACTTAATATTTTAGTTAATAAAAGGAGGTTATGGCTTGTATGGTGATGGCTCCAATCACCCATAAAAGCAAGGTCTTAAGCATTTCTATATCTTTATTGATGATTACGTCATCCATTAAATACTGACTGGCTCCGGGTAATACCAAACTAGCAAGTCTGCTCAGGATAATCAAAAAAAGGCCTATCAGGATAGGTTTTTTTCTGGGCCAAATAATAGTCTTAAAAACGTGATTAAGGGTTACTTTTGATTTTGCCATATACTTTGAATAATACAAAAAACGATCCAAATCATTTTACTGACAAGATGACCGAAAGAGGATATATTATGGTCTTACCATATAAAAAGATTAGTTTATTTTATAAATAGATGAATACTTATCTTAGTAAAAAGTAACGAATGCAATTATTAATTAAGATTTTATTATAATTATAATTACCTATGTCAATGCATTCGCAAACCGTAGTCAGTAGATTAGAGATTTACAATGTTAATACAGATCGAAGAGAAGTAATTCAAGAAGAGGTAGGTACACTTTTTGAGGCACTTAATTGGAGTCAAGATGGTAAATGTTTGATCTATAATCAAGGAGGCAATCTTTATAAATTCGATTTTGATAAAAAAAAAGGAAAAAATAAATACTGGTTTTGCTCAAGACTGTAATAATGATCATGGGATATCACCAGACGGAAAAATGTTGGCCATTTCAAATAATGACTCGATAATAGGATCTAGAATTTATACTTTACCTATTGAGGGAGGGCTTCCAAACCTGATTATAAAAGCAGGATCTTCATATTGGTACGGTTGGTCTCCAGATGGAGAAAGTTTAGTTTATTGCGCCGAAAGAGGAGGTAATTACGATATTTATCGCATCAATTTTGCCAGTGGTGAGGAGCATCGATTGACCTATACTGAAGGCCTTGATGATGGTCCTGATTATTCGTTCAGTGGGCGTCAGATTTATTTCAATTCTGTCCGGACGGGAAGCATGCAGATTTGGAGAATGGACGCTGATGGATCCAATCAAGAACAGTTATCCAATGATGGATTTAATGATTGGTTTCCACACCCCTCACCCGATAGCAAGTGATTTGCATTTGTAAGGCATGCGTTGATAGATAATAAAGAATAGCTTTTTTTAAGTATAAGGTTAGTATAATTGGAAAGCCTTAAAAAAAAACGCTAATAGGTACTTGATCTGATGTTGTTACTGAAGTGTGTTTTTTGATCTGAAAAAATCTGAAGAACGCTTGTGAGAGCGGCTCATGGACGAGATGATGCGTTTGGTTTCCTAAAAGAGGCATTCATTCTTACAAGGATGTATCTTAGGAGGGGTCTCTAAGAGCTTAGGTGGCGATGGCTTTCAATAAACAATATGGTCTTGGATTAAGTTATAAATTTAAGCAGACCGACGAGATGGCTCATCATCCGATCGCTTTAAGTATCATTGCGATCATAATACTTCTTTCATATCACCAAGACCTCATCAAATGGAATCAAGACCGCTCATCTCAATTATAATGGCAGTAAAGGATACGGGTCCTTATTTGGCCGAATGTCTCGATTCCATCCTTATGCAGACCTACGAAAATTGGGAACTTATAGCGGTCAATGACCATTCTGCTGATGATTCATGGGAACGATTAAATGATTATGTGCAGCAAGATGAAAGGATTCGAATTTTTCAAAGCACGGGTCACAGACTTAATCCGGCCTTAAAAGAAGGATATCAACATTGTCGTGGGACTTTAATCAATCGTATGGATTCGGATGATTACATGCCATTAGATAAATTGGAGGCCATGTTTGACGTTTGGGCAGTACATGGGAAAGGTGTTGTTGTAGCCGGGGGAGTGGAGCATTTTGTTGAAAATGGAACCGTAGGGCCTGGATTTCAACGATACGACCAATGGCTGAATCAAGTAGCAAAAACGAGTACGCATTACCAACAGATTTATAAAGAATGTGTAATTCCTTCTCATTGTTGGTTGATTCACAAAGAAGATTTTAGTGCTGTAGGCGCCTTTGACCCCGACGTTTATCCAGAGGATTATGATTTATGCTTTAGATTTTATCGTAAGGGCTATAAAATCATAGGGATGGATAAAATACTTCATTTTTGGAGGGATCGAGAAGATCGCATTTCTCGGACTTGGACAGAATATAAAGACAATAGATATTTTGAGTTAAAATTGAAATATTTTTTTGAATTGGATAGAGATTCATCACGACCCTTGGTGGTTTGGGGTGCAGGACGCAATGGAAAAGACCTTATAAAGGTCTTAGCGAAATACGAGCAAGAGATTCATTGGGTATGTGATAATGAACGTAAAATAGGGAAAGAGATATTAGGCCACCAAATGTATCACTTTTCATCGATTAAAGGTCTGGACAGACCCCAGATTATGGTAGTCATTGCTGCACCTTCAGCTAAGTCAGAAATTGAAAATCACTTCACTCAATGGGGTAAAAAACCTGTAGAGGATTTTTGGTTTTTTGTTTAAATTGACTCGAAATCAAAGGTTTCCAAAAAGGCGGTAGTGAAATTTCCTGACTTGAATTGTTCGTTGCCCATCAGTTTCAAATGGAAGGGAATGGTCGTTTCAACACCTTCTATAACCATTTCTTCAAGGGCTCTTTTCATTTTTATCAATGCTTCCTCTCGAGTTTGTGCCGTTACGATGAGTTTGGCAATCATGGAATCATAGTGTGAGGGTATGGTGTATCCAGCATAAACATGACTGTCTACTCGTACCCCATGTCCTCCTGGGAAATGTAAATTGGTTATTTTACCTGGATTAGGTCTGAAGTTTTTTCGTGGATCTTCCGCATTGATACGACATTCAATTGAATGCATTTGAGGGAAATAATTTTCTCCTGAAATGTGAATGCCGGCAGCTACTTTTATTTGCTCTTTGATCAAATCATAATCTGTGACTTCTTCTGTAATAGGGTGTTCTACTTGTATCCGGGTATTCATTTCCATGAAATAAAATTTTCCATACTTATCAACCAGAAATTCTACCGTACCGGCTCCCTCATACTTGATGGCTTCAGCTCCTTTAATGGCCGCTTTACCCATATCTTCTCGAAGTTTCTCAGTAATGATAGGAGAGGGAGTTTCTTCTACGAGTTTTTGATGTCTTCTTTGAATGGAGCAATCTCGTTCGGATAGGTGGCAGGCCCTACCGGTGGCATCTCCTATGATTTGAATTTCAATATGCCTAGGTTCTTCTATAAATTTTTCAAGATAAAGGGCATCATTTCCAAAAGCGGCACTGGACTCTTGCTGCGCACTGTCCCAAGCATTTTGAAACTCTTGCTCTTTTTTAACCAACCGCATGCCACGTCCACCACCACCTGCTGTGGCTTTGAGCATGATGGGATATCCAATATCCTTGGCAATAAGTTTACCCTCTTTTATTGAATCAATGATCCCCGCTGATCCAGGAATCGTAGGCACACCTGCCCGTTTCATGGTGTCTTTGGCAGTCGCCTTGTCCCCCATATTATTGATCATATCAGCACTTGCTCCAATGAACTTGATGCCGTACTCTTCACAAACTCTAGAAAATTCAGCATTTTCAGCTAAAAACCCATAGCCGGGATGTATCGCATCCGCATTGGTGATTTCAGCTGCTGAAATAATATTTGGAATGTTAAGATAGGAGTCTTTACTGGGCGCCGCGCCGATACATACTGCCTCATCCGCAAAGCGTACATGTAAGCTTTCTTTATCTGCGGTAGAATAGACGGCTACGGTCTTTATACCCATTTCCTTACAAGTTCGAATGATTCGAAGTGCAATTTCTCCTCGATTTGCAATAAGAATTTTATGAAACACAGCTTATTTATTTAAGAAGGATCAATTAAAAATAGAGGTTGGTCATATTCCACAGGATTTGCGTTTTCTACCAATATTTTTACTACTGTACCGGAAACTTCCGCCTCTATCTCGTTGAAAAGCTTCATAGCTTCTACCACACAGACGGTATCTCCGGGCTTAATGACATCTCCCACTTTTAGAAAGTCTGGAGATTCGGGATTTGGTGCCATGTAAATAGTTCCAATCATGGGTGACTTGATGGTGATATGTTTTTGATCTTCTACCTCTTTGGGCATTGGAGTCAAACCATCGCTCGTGGGTTCAGAAGCTTGTTGGGGTGCAACCTGAGGTAAGGATGGGGCAGGTGAGAAATGGGGTTGTGAAACGACGTCAGAAGACCGTTTAATTTTGACTTTGAATGTTTCGGTTTCAATGTTTACCTCTTCGAGGCCGGTACTTTTTATATAGTCGATAAGATCGCGGATTTCTTTTACTTTCATCTTTGTTTCTAGTCTCTTATTAAATATTTTTTTATTTTCAGGCTAAATCTAGGATAATTATTTGACTCTTTCGGAGTAGGATCCATTTTTTGTATCCACCTTAATGATTTCATCTTGATTGATGAATAAGGGGACTTGGATGATCGCACCCGTTTCCAATTCCGCTTGTTTAGTTGCATTCGTGGCCGTATCCCCTTTCAATCCAGGTTCGGTATAAACAATTTTTAAATTCACGTATTGGGGGACTTCAGCCCCTAAAATTTTTTCTTGTTCGGTGTGTACGAGTACCTCAACTTCTTCTCCATCTTTAAGGAATTGTGGTGCATTAATTAATTTAAAATCAATCGGGATTTGTTCGTAGTTCTCTGTGTGCATGAAGTGATAACCAATGTCATCTTTGTACAGGTATTGGTACTTATGACGTTCTACCCGCGCCGTTGTAATTTTATGACCTGCAGAAAAGGTATTGTCAATGACGCGACCGGTGGACATGCTTTTTAATTTTGTTCTCACAAAAGCAGGTCCTTTCCCAGGTTTGACATGTTGAAATTCAACAATCGAGAACAAATCATGATTATATTCAATCACTAACCCATTTTTAATATCAGCAGTAGTTGCCATAATATCCTTAATTTTCGGGGCTGTAAGCCCATTTTAAATAAATAGAGGCCCAAGTAAACCCTCCTCCAAAGGCAGCTAAGATTAAATCATCTCCTTTTTTAAGTTGTGCTTCATAGTCCCATAAACAAAGGGGAATGGTACCTCCTGTCGTATTGCCGTACCTAGAGATGTTCATCATGACTTTATCATCCGAGACCTGCATAAGTTTGGCTGTGGCATCGATGATTCTTTTATTGGCTTGATGGGGAACTAACCAAGCAATATCTGAGCCCTTTAAATCATTTCTATCCATGATTTCTTTGGCGACTCCCGCCATTTTAGTCACGGCAAATTTAAAAACGGCAGATCCTTCTTGATAGACATAATGCTCATGGTTTTGGACGGTATCGAGACTCGCTGGATAGCGACTTCCTCCGGCCTTGATATTTAGATATTGCTCTCCAGAACCATCGGATTTTAAAATAGCATCTTGGATACCTAAACCCTCATGATTGGACTCGAGCAGGGCAGCCCCAGCCCCATCTCCAAAGATGATGCAAGTGGTGCGGTCTTTATAATCTAAAATGGATGACATCTTATCGGCACCAATGACAATTATTTTTTTGTGCGAACCCGATTCAATAAATTTAGCACCTGTACTTAGGGCGAATAAAAAGCCAGAGCAGGCCGCAGCAAGGTCAAAACCGAAGGCATTTTTCGCTCCTACCTTTTGAGCAATGAGATTAGCGGTAGCCGGGAACGTCAAATCGGGCGTAATCGTGGCACAAATGATCGCATCAATTTCCTCAGGGGCCGTCTTGGTTTTTTGGAGAAGCCCTTTAACAGCTTCTACGGCCATAATAGAGACGCCTTTGCCCGAGCCCTTCAGGATTCGCCTTTCTTTGATTCCTGTTCTGCTTACGATCCATTCATCGTTGGTGTCCACCATTGTTGCCAATTCATCATTGGTCAGGACATAGTCGGGGACGTAGCCGTTGATACCGGTAATAGCAGCCGTGATTTTTGACATATATCGTATGATCTGCTAATTGAATCAAAATGGATGATTCAAAGCCAGACCGCTCAATCTCTAAGCTAAAACTTCTTTTTCAATAACTACCTTTCCTTTATAATAAAGTTTACCCTCATGCCAAAAGGCACGATGGGGCAAATGGGCCTCTCCTGTGGTTGGACAGATAATGTAATTTTTTGGAGAAGATTTTATATGAGTTCTTCTCTTGTCTCTTCTTGTTTTCGAAATTTTTCGTTTTGGATGCGCCATTGTATATTGATTATTAGATTATAATTTTATTTTTTTCAGTACTTCCCATCTTGGATCAAACTTGTTTTCCTTCTCTTGATCACTTAAGGAAGAGGTTTCGTCTTTATAAACTAAATCAGCTCTTTCTTGGCCTCTTAGCCTAGGGTGTACTTTTTTCATTGGGATCTCTAGCGACACAAATTCATAGATGTAGCCAGAAACATTCAATATTTGCATCCCCATATCTATAGTACTTATTTCATCGCTTAGTTCTTCACTGGTCAAACCAAACTTTACGATATGCTTTTTTTGACAATTTAAGGATTCTCGATAACTTTCTATAGAGACATCGCAGATCAACAAAATATCAACTTCAATAGTGAAATTTAAGGCCATCATGGACTCAGATTTATCCATAACTAACGAGGCTTTACCATAGCCTTCTTCCACCAAATTATTTTCGAAGGTTTCGAAAAAATCGGGTGCCAATTCAAATTGAAAATGGTGTATACCATTCTTAAGTCGCGACAAATTAATCTCAAAAGACTTTAAAACTTTAGTTTTCACCTAATTGGATTGTAAGAACTGCAAATTTATGTAGAATGCCCCGATAATCCCAAAGAATTCTTCATTAGAAATAAGAATCAATGATCTTTATTTTGAGCTAACATACCTGCCAGTAACAATGCATGGATCATAGAACTTGGGTCAGCGCTGTTTTTACCTGCCAAATCAAAAGCTGTACCATGGGCAGGCGAAGTCCTGACTGCCGGGAGTCCAGCTGTGAAATTCACACCTGAACCCCTGGATAATAATTTAAAAGGAATCAAACCTTGATCATGATACATCGCCAAAATACCGTCAAATTTTAAATATTCATCACTTCCAAAAAAACCATCAGCAGGGAAAGGCCCTTTGACAGCGTATCCATTAAGATTAAATTGGTCAATGACTTTATCGATTGTATTTTGTTCTTCGTCACCCAACAAGCCATTTTCGCCTGCATGAGGATTTAAGCCTGTTAAGGCTATTTTTGGAGTTTTAACGCCAAAATCAGTCTGTAAGGAATTGATGAGAATTTGCAGCTTTTCTGAGATGAGTGTTATCGTAAGGCTTTCTGCTACCTGTGCTATAGGGATATGACCGGTAACGACAGCCACTCGTAGCCCATCCTTTACCATCAACATCAGATTTTCATTGACTTCAAACGCTGCTGCAAGGTATTCGGTATGACCTGGAAACGAAAAACCTTGTTCATTAAGCAACTCTTTACTTAAAGGTGCGGTAACCAAACCATTGATGGATCCATTTTTTAAATCAGCAACAGCTGATTCGAGGGATTTTTTGGCATATTTACCTCCTATATCGTTGGGTCTACCTGGTGTGATGATGACGAATTCTTCCCAAACCGATATTACGTTTATTTTTAGAGGTAAAGCTTGTTGAGGTTTTGATATGAGATGAAAACTCAAATGAGACTTTTTAAGTAACTTTGAATAAAAATTAAGCACCTCCATCGAAGCATAAATGACAGGGGTCAGTTTAGAAAATAGAGAGGCATTTTCTAAACTTTTTAGTGTGACTTCGATGCCGATTCCGTTGAGATCTCCAATACTTATTCCGATGATTGGTATAGATTTGTGATCGAGATTATTAGGGCCCATGAAATTTGTTTAAAGGGTACAAAATTACATTTTTTTAGCGATTACCTTGAGAAAATTAAAACCAAAAAAGTATTTAGGTCAGCATTTCTTGAAAGATGATACGATCGCCCTAGATATTGTGGATGCGATAGGGAAAGGATCAGGAAGTCTGCTTGAAGTAGGTCCTGGTATGGGGGTGCTTACACAGCACTTACTACAAAATGATCAGTTGATGACCTTTGATCTTGATGAAGCTTCCATTGATTATCTGAAAGAAAAATACCCCGATCATGTAGAGAAATTTCAGTTAAAAGATTTTTTGAAAGAAAATTTAATGGAGTACCAAACTCCCATTCGGGTGATAGGAAATTTCCCCTATAACATCTCTTCCCAGATATTTTTCCAAGTTTATGCACATCACGATCGTGTTGAAGAGGTCGTATGTATGGTTCAAAAAGAGGTTGCCGAACGTATTGTTTCTAAACATGGGAACAAAGTTTATGGGATATTAAGTGTGCTGTTGCAAACATTTTATGATATTGAATACTTGTTTTCGGTAGACCCTATGGTATTTGACCCCCCGCCCAAAGTAAATTCAGCAGTGATCAAGCTAGTGAGAAACAATCGCTTAGACTTCGACGCAAAGACGTTGAAGCGCGTGGTTAAAGCAGGATTTGGGAAGCGGCGTAAAACCTT
>Ga0114997_10000167_pt1 | contig 49676 bp, 57 predicted proteins | sample ArcticOcean_MG_C_2_FD_87045 | JGI IMG/M metagenome (GOLD analysis project Ga0114997, IMG submission 87045) | Marine microbial communities from western Arctic Ocean - ArcticOcean_MG_CB4_136 | ecosystem: Environmental > Aquatic > Marine > Oceanic | place: Arctic Ocean: Canada Basin | collected... | reverse complement strand
CCATTAGATGTTAATTTTTCTGATATTGCTTTGAAAGTAGAAGATTTTAATGCTTGTATTAATGAAGTAGTTAGAAGGATTAACATGGCAGGTCATCCTCAAGCAAAGAATAGTGATGGAGGTAGTGCATTTAATCCTCCCCCTCTATTTCCTCTTGTTGCTACTAATAATGATACTGGTACTCACATGGGATATGCAAGGGCATTCATAGGAACTAATACTGAAAGTAGAGATGTTGAAGGGGGCATGTCTATCGTTATCCATAGTACCGTACCGGGAGCATCAGGAAGGAATTTTAATGTTCGACTAAGCAATAAAACTCCTTACACTTACAAACCTTCACAAGTAGTAGGATATGGAGGATTGTTAGCAACAAATAGTAGGTTATACCGTCCTAACTCTTTTGCCGCACCCATGCCCATAGGAGAAGATGGTGAGACATTTGTACCTATTACAACATTTCAAGGCGCACCTTCTGGAAGCGCATTAGATTCATCAAATAATGTAAGATCATATAACGGATTAGGTAATTCATTCATAGTTACCACAGTTGCCGTACCCGCTAGGGAGACTCTTGCAGGAGTATCCTCAGCAGTTGAATCAAGTGGGGTATTGCTAAATGAATCAAATATATCTTCTAGCGCACAAACCACGCTGACTGTTGATACTGTTGATGCCATTACCAAATTCAAAGTAGGAGATATAGTGTTTGATAATACAGGTGCAACTGTTGGAACAATTAGTGCAGTAACTGCGACACTCATTACTCTTGCCGCTAACAACGCAGTTGCAGTTGATAATAATGAGAATCTAATGAGAAGCATACAGATGGCTAATCCACGACCCACAGAACTTACGAGTGAAACAAGTATTTCTTATATTGCAGTAAGCGTTAAAACTGAAGATTACTTAAAGAGGATTACAAAATCTATTAATTCAACAAGCAAAGGAATAATTAGAATAGGAAATATGATTGCAGACTTTGAGGGATTAGACCAACAGCATTTGAACAACTCAACAGATGTTATGACTAACTGTTTCTTCATTCGCAATATCACTCCTCGCAACTCTATAAACGAATTTATTAAAGCATTATATGATAGTGATAATGCGGCGATAGGAGGGATTGAAGTAGAATTAATTTATCCCGGCATAGATAGTGAAGGAATAGTGTATTTCGGAGGAGGCCATACCGGAGTGACCTTTGACATAAGTGACGGTACTGCCAATGATTACAGTAATGATTATCCTCATCATTTATCTAAAGGCCCAACTGGTTTTTCAGGATTCCAAAATTTACATGAAGTTAGTACGGCTTCAACAGTTCTCGATTTTACGGAAATTACAAATGAAGATACCATCAATGAAAATACTACTCAAGGCATTCATCAACGCCTAAGAGTGAATGATGCAGGAGAATTAGAGAACAATTGTTTATTGTATCTTCGGTTGAACGACACATTAGGAGGTACTGCATATAATCAAGCCCCAATAGTCAATGATTCTATATACGGCTCTAAATTACGAGCATCAACTGGATTTGAGGTTGGTGTTGTTGCCGACAATTATAGTAGTGGAACTACATTATATCTTGTAGATAAAACTGGGTTTGCCGCTTCTTTCATACATGCAGGTACTGGCACAATAAAAGCAAAAACATTCGGTAATGATGCTTTTACATATACCGGAACTACGGGTAGCGGAGGTTCAGGTAATGGAGGATTGACAGGAGTAAGTTTATTGGGTGCAATATCTGCGGGGTCTGAAATTATATTGACTAAAACATTAACGGCAAGTTCTGTTTTTGATTTTGAGGAAACAACTAGCGGCCCTGCGGAAGGGGTAGATTCATCATCAGGTAGTGTTAAATTTTTAGGATATAATTCTATTGGAACACATCATTATCCCGGTTCCGGTACAGCAGTAAATTCCGAATACGGCCCTATGAAATCATTTGATACAACTAATGATTTTTCTATAAGTGCGTGGTTCAAAGCAACAGATCAAGCACATGCGAACGGAGGTGAAGTGGGTTCAGGCCCAATAATTACTGGAATGGATGTTAATGGAAAGGTGTGGGGGTTGTTTTTGTTAGGTAAATATGTATCAGGAACTACATATCAAGAAGCACGTTTTGCATTTATGTTTCATAATGGTACCAATTGGTCAATTAAAAGAAATACTGTAACTGGTAGTGGTGCAAAATTAAAAATAGATGATGATGAATGGTGCAACATCATAGTAACAAAAACAGGTACTGATACAGTTACAATGCATCTTGGTTCGCCCGGAGGTATTGAGTTTAAGAATAGTGGAACTGCTGTTACTACATTAGTGAATTTAGGTGGCGGCTCTACTAATTCAATAACTAGATCTATCGTATCAACTACTACGAATACCGACCAAAAAGCAAACATCCCTGTTCATTTGGGAACCGCAGTATATGCAGGTTCATGTTATATTGGCCTTTCTACAATTAAGAATTTAGAGGCTTTAGGTTTCTTCACTGATAGCACATATTGCGGAACGCATGACGGAGTGGAATCTTTAGGGGCGGCCAATGGGATAGGAATACTGGATTACGCAAGTACATATAAATCATGGTTGTTTAATGTGCAATTAGCAGAAGTTGCAGTTTTTAATCATAAATTGACCGACACAGAAAAAAGTGAAATATATAACTCAATTGGGGTTTGGTAATGGGGATATATCGTAAGCAAGTATATCCCGCTAAAGTGCAACCTTTAGCAAGTAGCGGCGGCTATCCTGCAAGTGGATATTTTGCAATGCATATCACTTATCCAGATACTGAATATTCAGATGCAGTTACTGATTGGGAATATGGGGAAAATACAAATGACCAATGGAGGCAAGGATTAACCGTTATTGTTCGTACTCCTCTTGCTACATCTACTGCACCTGCCGAAGATACAAACGTCATAGTAGTAGATTTGAAACAGGCGGCAACTGACGATACAAATAGTAAAACATACAATCTTGGTACTGAAGAGGCAACAAGACTCATAGCCGCTAAGATAAACAGCCGTAGAGTCAAACAGGTAGGAGAGCATAGCGTCACTAGATACTTGCGAGCAAGGTACGTTAGAATGTCAGGGAAGCCAACACACACAGGTACGGCTACAATTGCTAAAGCGGCCCAAACCTTGAGAGTTAAGTGGGACGGAGCATACAAACACGGATATCCTTCTGATTTGCCACAAACAGGTACATTATCTTATACAGATGGTGGCCATACAGCATTATCCATTTCATATACTGCTATTACTGCATTTAGAAGAGGCGCACAAATGCAGAATGGGTTCGTAGAAGATCAATATTCTTATGCAGATTTTACAGTATCTAGCCCAACTTTGCAATCACAAATAACACAAGTAGGAGGCAGTTATCCCGAAGCCCTATCTGGTGCTACCATCACTATTGCAGGAGAACCTGCCAAACACACTATCGTAATGACATGGGAGGCCACGACTCCTAATGCCGCAGGAGATTATTGGGCGGCGGCAAACGCAGGGCCAGTAATACAAGGTCTTGGGGCTTCTATTCCAATGTGGAATCTTGTTGCTAAACCAATGGATGGAGGTAACATGGGACTTCCCGCCACTAATCATGATTCAAGAGGCTCTACGGCTGTTGCTCATTCAACAGGACATGGATATGTTAGATTCAGCATAGAAGGACTAAATTCTTGTAATTTGCCGGATTTACCGCCGCCTGACTACACTGTAACAACACCTTCCATTTCAGGAATCACTGAGGCCAATTCAACAACTCCTGCATCTGGAAGTACAGGAATAATAAAAATAAAGAAATTAGAATATGGTACTACCCTAAAAGCATCAGCAGGAGATATGTTCCATCTAAAAAGCGGATATAGGGCAACAGCAACTAGCAACTCTAATAATATGGTCACATATTCTACTGATGAATTGAGTAATATAACATATGGTACTAACTTTTTAACAAAAGGAATTGATGGTGATGGTAGCATTAATGTTCCCCGTCCCATATTCTCTTCTAAAACTCTCAACACTTCAAGAGTTGCAGGACTTCAGATTAGTAATGAACATATGGTGTTTGAAGATATTCAGACAACAGATGATGCAGGGAACATATTATCATTGACTGGCCGTTCACCTCTTGGAGTAGTAATAAAAGACTTCAAAGTACAAAATACACGCATAGACTCTATAACCGGAGAAGAAGTAGTAGGCCCATCCACCACAGATGGTAAATTATCACCTAATCTTGCTTTAGAATTGCCTGATCCTGCGGATATACCGGGAGAAATCTTTGTTAGGACGGGACATGACCGAGTTCAAGCCTATTCTAACATGACTTGGGGACTTGGAGGACTTACTCCCCCTGACCCTCGTTCTAGTGGAGTTGTAGAGGCATCGGGCGGTGCATCGCAGTTCGATACACATGATAGAATGTTAATATTTCATTGTCAAAGAATTCTACATCCTGATATGACTACTAAACAAGGAATAACGCCTCATGTTACCGCAGGGGCTGTTCCTAGCGGTTCTACACGCCTCTATGCGGCTCATAGGATAACTGACCACGCAGAGAGAGGTTCTGTCCTTACACAGACCAATAACGGCACAGCAACAGGATATCCTTTTCCACATCACAGAATACGCTTTGGTCGTCAAGGGCATTCATTTGTTAGTCCGATGACTCATAGAGGTACGCCATCTGCAATGAGGAGGCAATTACACAGAAGTCATGGATCTGCTTATTCTTTGCTTTTTGAAGCAGAAACAGAACATAAGCACTTTGGTTTTGGTTCTGGAAAATCCACTAACACCTCGACAGTTTTTGAATTAGATACTCTTGAAGTTAAAGATACGTCCGGTTACATGGCGAATGGGTCATTCTCAGCAGATGGGTTGCCACTTACTGAAATGGATGGTTTTAGGCTTCCAGACATAAAAGCAACGTATTCTAGCGTAACTCCTAGAACCGATTTCGATTATCTCATAGCACCGGGACAACAACATACTGAAACAGACGGAGCAGGACATTTAGTCAGAAGGGCTGAATCGAGTCGTACAATATCTTCATCTTCTGGCCCCACAAGACTTACATTTGCTAACGCATTGACAGGTGGAAGTCGTTATAACACAGCAAGCGAATTTATGATAAATGGTTTTATTTTAGGAGATTACACTCTTTCCGGTGGACGACCAATTCCTCCTATAATTAGTGCAGGTTCTGCTGATTATTTTGTTTCGGGACTAGAAGAAGGAGTATTAAATCCACGCTCAGGTACTGAATTAGCCACTATTCCTCCTCTTATGTGTCACGACCCAGAATATCTAAACATGGCCGCAAGGACTCCTAATGCTGATGGTATAACGGCTACAAACGGAGATTTTGCTCTTTTGAATAAAGCCAACACAGGAACTGGATGTGTGCCGGATGCGTTTTTGTGTAATTGGCTTGCTGAATACAGTCACCCTGCACTACTTGGAACTAGCCGAGAACACTTCATGACATTCAGATATAGAGAGATTGGAGGGCCGAGGTCACTAAATTATCCTCCAACAAAAGGATTGTTTCTGCGCAATCATTCTAACCCTACTACAACAGGACAAGCCGAAAACTCATTACCCTTTGAAAAACTATATGTTACCCAATGGTTGCAGAACTATGCATATAATGGTTTGAATGCCGGAGGACACTATAATGCAGTAGGATTGAAATCCGCAGGTAGTGTATTAATGGGACATAGTACAGTTAGAGAAGCACAAGGTACACTTAGGTTACATACCATATATGAGAACACTCGCTATACTAGAGGAGAAGGTATAGGAGATGGAATAAATCCTGAGAAAACATCTGGTACCATATCATATGATAAAGATACTGATAATATAGTATTTACAAAATATATATCTATATTAGATAATATGGTGGCATATGATTTCAGTAGAAGATTACCTGTAAGGGCATGGGGATTTAGGACAGGTTCTGATGCATTAGATATGTTAGCAGGAGATCCCAATGAAAATCAAGCCGCAAATCAACCAGTATATGGAAAAGGACGATTTGATGGAGGAATACACGATTCAATGAATAAAATTCCTAATGCAACAACTCATGGCGCAAATTGGAGTTTCCCTGCGGATTATGGAGGAGTAGAGCGTTCAATGCCGATTGGAACGGTATTAACTGCCCACACAGCAGAAGCAACGCCCTTTTCAAGTGTAATTAGAAGGAGTAATAACAAAACACTTCCTTCCGAACAACCTATTGGAATAGGACTTACTCTAGGATTAGAATCATCAGGGCTAGTAGAGCCAACAGGTATGCCCGCCGGAGGATGGGAATCTGAATTAGACCCCAATGCCGCAAATACAGCACCATTACAAGCAATACCAATCAACAAAGGTTCAGACCCATTTATTGATTTAACTCAATATACGGGTTCATCTTCATACGCTCAATCTCAATCTCCGTTAGCAATTAGTTCTACCCAATATGGCGTTGGCGGTGGTTTTTATCATTTAAAAGGAAATGCATTACATACCAATGCATCTGCAATTGACCATTCTAATACATCAAATGTTCATTATCCTTCACATGGTTGGGGAATTGCAAATCATACAAACGCCACCATTGATGACATAAGACCAAACGTATTATCAGAAGTAAGTGACCATAGGCAAATTCAATCTCGCACAGAACCAAGACTAGGATTTGTTATACAGACTGAAAGTGAACGCCAAACTAATAAGAATATAGAGTACGCTATAACTTCTACAAAAGCAGTATCATTACATAGTGATTTGATATTAGGACAACACTTTCCCGTATTGCCCTCATGGAGTATTAATACACGTTTTAAATTTAAAAACATGACATTAGATCCTACTGACTTTGATGCACATACTATTTCCAATCCATATACATTACCTACATGGAGTCCAGATAGTAGAGGAGATAAGGGAGATGGAGGACAGGCCGTTGCATCTCTTGCAATAACAAATGCAGGTTCAGGATATCAAGCAGGAACATTATCTGCAACAGGAGGAGGTAGTGGAAGTGGATTTGTCGGAACATATGCAATTACTCCAACAAAATACATACAAACAATAACAAGAGGAGGACATTTAGTACCTCTCAATTTTGGCGATTTAACCAATGCTGATAATCAAGTAGTTTCATGGACAACAACAGGAGGAGGAGGAAGTAATGCATCAGGAACTCTTGTTCATAATAGAACCACTGATAGTGCAACTTTCCCAATTGTTTCATGGAATATTAGCAATGCCGGAAGTGGATATACTTCTGAACCTACTATAGTCATTACAAATGTTGCAGGGTCAGTGGCTATTTCTGCGGCTAACACAGAAGGATATACAGGGGCTTTAACAATTAACACCACAAGAGGGATAATTGCATCAGTAACAATATCGCAAGGAGGAGTAGGATATTCTTCTGCACCGAGCATCGTTATATCAAACCCAAATACAGATGGTTCGGGAACAGGTTCTAGTGGAAATATTAACTCAACCTTAGCACAAGTATCTTCTGTTAATGCACCATTAGTAACTCCAAAAACTCATGCTTTAGATATGTGGTCAGTAAGGGGATCTGCTGATTTGCCTCCTTGGGGGGGAACATATATTCTTCGTAAAACATACTTAAATAGAACTTTAGAAGATAAGGATATGTTTGAATCGGGGTCACTTTCTACATCCGTAGATGGTACAGAAGGTAATGCAACTGCATCTAACCAAAGAAGAAAATATATTGATTATTTTGTTAGACCAATGCGACCTTTGAAACTGTATGGTTTTGCGTCTGACCTATTACAAGATGGTTGGTTAGCAGGGGCTAAATCATCTGTTGGAGATGCTAACTTAGAATCTCAACCATTTACTAGAGATAATAGATACGGTGTATTTGAAGCAAATTTAGACGAAACACTAGGCAATTTACAATTTATCACAACACCAGAAGGAACTTTTTCTATGGCTTATCCCGATGCCAATGAACATGATGTAGTGTACCATCTTTTACCTAGTTCATCCATGTTACAATTCTTCAAATCAGATGCTGTTCGTAAAACAATAGAGGGAGATTTTAATCCAGAAATAGAAGCAAGATATTCTCAAACTACTCATCCCGGTGGAGGAGAAATCATACATCAATCGGAAACAAGATACATTGCCGATGGGACAGGAATAGCAGGTGATTTTGTGAAGCAGACTACTCCTGAAGGAATATCTAAAACGCAATTAGAAAGTTCTATGAGGCTATATCCTCAGTTTAAAGTGATAAAACATTATGGTACGAATGTAGTTCTTGACGATGCCTCTATACTCCCTTCAGCAGGAACTTTATTCTTAGTAGGGAAAAGAGAGTTACATTACACTGGTAAATCAAAAAACAAATTAACAGGTGTTACTAACGATACGACTGTATCTGATTTAACTGAAAGTATATTGAGGTATTATTCAAGTAACGCAAGTGACTCTGCAACTCCATCTGAACTTACAGATTTACGTCCAATAACTATTCCTCATTTAATCGCCCCTACTTTTATTGATAACACAATAACCATGTCTAAACAAATTTCAGCGTTATGGAAGAGATATGATTCAACTGCTAATACTGTAAAACAAACTACACTATCATATAGAGGATTGCTTGAATATGATCCTGCTGATTTTATGATGATTAATCAACGTCCAATGATTATAGAAAATGGTAAGACTTCCGCTTTGATTAAAACTGCATCTCCTTCAATTACATCATTGAGGTTTGATGGAAAAGAATTATCTTCATCTTATTTCCCTCCTTACTTGTATGATTCAAACGGATTTGCATTAAGAATTGGAGGAGTTGAAATTGATGAGTTAACTACTTCCTTATTGTTTAGAAATATAGATTCAGATAGCCTAACTAATGCAGGTATGACAAAGGGGCGAGTGTTAATGGGTCAAAGAGGATTTGTAGGATTAAGAACTTCCGATGCCGCTATGATGTTGTTAAATGATGCAGGTTCGGAATTAGCAGGATTCAATGTAACTCCTACTCCTGCACTAATAGGTAAAGATCGAGAGGTATCATCTACCTTAAATGCCCATCCTTCATTGAGAGTCATATCTGACCATTCTCCTGTTTATACCGCAAGAAAAACAAGAGGATTAAACATCATGGAGATAATACGAAACTTAACTCAAATAGATGGTAAACAATTAATCAATGAAAAGAATGGCACGTTAGTATATTCATCTAATAACTTTACAAATAGCGGATCATCATTTAACTTAGGTAGTGGAATACAGGCCGTAACAGTTAGTAAGATGTTCGACTCTCCGAATGAGATTGTTATCATAGGTGATTCTCTTGCCCGAAATGAAAAAGTGTATGTTGTAGTAAGAGATGTTGAACGCATGAAAAAAGAAAGTAGTAAAGGAGCATCTTCCAATTTAGTTAGAACATTACGTCAAGAAATACCGGGGCTAAAAACTAATAATGAAGCACTGAAACTTGCAAAATCAATCTTGGCTAGATCTGAAAATGGTGCGCCATTGATTACATTGATAGGAGCAATAAAATCATCTTCAGTTCAACCGGGTGAGATAGTTAATATTGATTTACCTCTGCATGGTTTAAGAGGGGAGTTTGTAGTATTTGAAGCAGAACATGATTATATTAATCAAAAAAGTAATTTTGTTATAGGACAATATGACAAAGGAATTGCAGGGCTACTTTCAGATTTACAATCGGTATCTGGAAACAATGCACCCTTAGATGAAAACGCAGGAAGTGTTGTAGATATTGCAGAAATATCTATGTCAGCAGGAATAAAAGTTGTAGCAATTCATAAGGTATATATTAGGAATGTATCAAATCAAGGATTTATTATAGGAGCGAAACACACAAATGGAATGGGTAAGATAGGAGTTCGTGATGGGAACAAGCGGGCTAGGTCAATTGGTACAAGTAAGAGCAGATTCTATGAGGTGAAGTGATGAATGTTTTTAATCAAGCATGGGATGTGGTAAAGATGCCATACAAAGCATTTGCCTGTCCTAAGTGCGGCCAACCTGATTTAGTTCCTAATATTTCTAATATTAATCAAAGGTTAGACAATATGACTTGTAAAAATTGTGGATATATAGCCTATCCAAAACAAAGAAAGGGTAGAGAATTTTATCTAACTAATAAAGTGAAAGATGAGGATAAAAAAAGAGGTGAAGAACTTACACAAAAAATAATTGATGAAAAGAACAATATCATCGGTACTGATGCAGGTTATTTACCTAATAAAAAAACGGAATATGATAGCATACGAGACATATATCGACATCCGTTAGAAATGCTTTTAGCAGGTTTAGGCCATAAAAGTATTTCAGATTTGATGAGATCCTATGCCCGTTTGAAGGCAACAGAAGATTCACGTTTGTCCGATATTATAAGAAGGAATAGGCCCGATGCGGAACAATTTGAGTCAGAAGAAGTAGAAAGAAGAATGTTGAGTTTTGAAAACACAAATAATAAATTTTTGTTAAACGCTTTTCTTAATAGAGATAGAAGCAAAAAAGAGCCGTCAGTTGAAGAGGATTCCAGTAACTTTCCTCCAAATAATTTAGACATTCATGCCGATTCAAAGGTAAAAGAAAAAGATGGTATATATGATGATAAAGAAATGTGGAGAAGAGATTAATGCCTGTACTAGATTCACTTAAAGCCGCACTCGCAGACCATCTATCCACTATGGTTACACGTATGACATTAGGATCAAGTGGTGGTGATGCATCGAGCCGAGATGGAGGGGCAGGTACACCACAACTTACAACAACTCCTCAAGTTAGTAAGATAGACGATAGGACGGTTGCTATATCTGCAATATTTAACACACAACAAACATCCTCACAAGATTTGAAAGAGTTAGCACTACATGGAGATACTGCATTAGATACTCCTGCATATCGTGCTACCTTTATGCCAATCAATAAAGGCAGTACAAATGAAATAAGGGTGGATGTATTAATGGAGGTTAGGTAATGGCAGGTTTAGGGCAAGGGCATGAAACGGCAGTTAAGTCATATCAAACAGATGGATTGAGAGATACGGATGTATTAGCAAGTCCTACTTTGACTAATTTAAATGAAAGGGGATTGATGAATGGAGTAATCCCCATTACATTAAACAAGTATAGTGATACTGCAAGAAATACAACTGAAACATTAAATTGTGCATGTTCTATTTCAAGCAATCAATCAATTGTTATAGCGGCAGGAACAATCTTAGTAGATGGAATGTTTCATGCTATATCTACACAAACAGTAAATGTTACAAGCAATTCAGGGGTATATCGTTTACATAGTGAAAGCGCACCATCCCTATCTGGAACTAATGAAGCAATTTTGTTAGTTTATTTCGACCCATTGGTATCTGGAAAAATTGGTTTTACATATGGCTCTAATCAAGATGTATCTGCCGGAGGATATCCTCAAAGTCCAACTGGACATCTAGTGAAACAAACTGTTGTATTAGCATCAGCAAGGTTACATTACAGTAGTAGTCAAATTCGTATTGCATCCATAGAGGATAAGAGAGTATTTGTTAGGCCCGGCCCATTACCTGTATCATCTCTAATTAATGCATCAGGCAATGCATCTATGCCTACGAATACATTTATCTCAGGAGATGGTAATTCTAGTTTACCTATAACCGATTTAGGATTTATATTTTCAAGGGATCCTGCGGGGCTTGGTTCATATGCAGATGGCAGAGGAGGTACTCACTTATTCTATCAATCTGATTTAAGAATTGACCAAGCAGGTATGGGAGGGGCATATCAGATAACTCCAACTCATAGACAATCAATAAAAACAGATACATATGTTGGCTCTCAGAAAAATGTAACATTAGCATATACTCCATTAGAATCTCAAGATGAAGCAACTACAAGAATGATTGAAGTGGTCATGTATAAATCAGCAAAAAAAAGATTCATCGCAGTTCTTATTCAAGGATTAGATTATACTGTTGCTGATAATGTAGTAACTCTTCTTGCAAGTTTAAGTTATACAGGGACACCAACTCATGTCAAAATTACATACACCCATGCAGGACACACAGGCGATGTATCACCATGAATCATTATAGAGATAAGATTAGTCAAGATTGCCCTAGTTGTGGAGACAGGGTTCTTGCTATTCGTATCAATGGTTTCTATGCAGGTTCAAGAGATAGGATATTCTTATGGGAATGCCCTAATTGTGCATCCATATGGAAGAAACTAAAACCCAAACTTAAGGAGTTGGTGCAATGAATGATGACATCTTTGAAACCATTTGGTCTATGGTTAAAAATGAAGAGAAAGGCAAATTCAAAGGTTATTCAAAAAATAGAATAAGTGATCGAGCGAAGCGTCAAGCCAAGGCTCGTGTTTGGGGTATATCTCGTAAAGTAAAAAGAGGTAGGACTCGTAAAAGATATGCTCGTGATAAATTAAGGGGCAATGTTAGACCCGCTATGAGAAGGCAATTAGGTGCGGGTTCTGAACGTGCTGAGACTAAGCGTTAAACCAAAAAAAAGGGAGGCCGTTAAGCCCCCCGAATTTGTTATGTATGTAAATTATGCAATCGCCCCATATACAATAATTCCTAATTGTTCTAGTTTTTTCTCAATAGCATTCATTGTTTTAACATGACCTTTATACTCCGGCTCATCAACATATGTGCAAACATAGGTACTGTATTCTAAACAATTTTTTAGTAATTCAGAAACAGCATTATTCCATTCTGATTTGTCAAGCACTTTTCTGTTACATTGACGTAATACGATTTCTTGTGCTTTCATCATATCTTCGTAACTAAAATCGCATTCATCGTATTCATAATTATTTCCGTCATCTAAAAAACCATCTGTTTGAAAACGATCTACTATTAGTAATGCTTGTTTTTCTGTTATTCTTATTTTTCTATCCAAATACAACACCTTCCCATGTTTTGAAATCTTTTAAATTGAATAGGTTTGAGTGACCTTCCCAACCATCTTCAACTCCATGCCACACTTTTTCAATACAAAGTATTTCTTCGTATATTTTTCCTTCTTTAGCATACTCAATACAAGTTTTTAATATTTTCTTTACTTCTCTCCAATCTTTACCGGCAATAAAATCTAATCCTACTGTATTCCAATCTTTATGATCTCCTTGATGGAAACAGTATTCTATGTATCTTGTTTGATCTCCATTATCAGGGTAAACATCTAAGGTTACATTTTCATATTTTAATTTCCATCCTAATTTTTCTGTCCATATCTTAATTTCTTTTTCTGTCATTTTTTAACCTCCAAGTCTTACTTGGTAATCCAATTAGGGGTCGGGGGTATATTAAATTTTAGTAGTTATTCTATCTTTACATTGTTGGCAAACCCAACATAAAGTTCTGCCCCTTGCAAATCCTTTTGTTGTTCTTCCGCATTTAGAATTAGAACATATCCATGGCATCAAATCACTTATTCTTCTTCTTGTAATCTTATATCATTTCCTATGTAATCTCTTACATTAGAACATGAGATTGTAACAGGTCTTTCAGTTCTTTCATCTATTATCTTAATTTCTTCGTGTATGAGAATTTTGGAATATAGTTTAGCAATTAATTCTGATTCTACTGCTAGTGTCCTTAGCACATTTCTTGAAAGTCCTCTTCTCCAATCTGATAATCTTGTTATTGGTTTCAGCATGAATGATAAATCAGGCAATATTGATTGAGTAGCGTTATTCAATTCTGATAATGTGTGTATATCATACCTTCTTCCATAAGTAGAGTAATGATCTTTAGATGCATCAAAAACAATATCTGCTAAATCAATATGATTTAAATTAAATTTATAATCTCTGGCAAGTAAGGGAATATCAAACTTAGCAGAATGATATCCAATTAAAGTAAAATTATCCCTACTATATTGATCTAACCATCCTTGTAAATCTTTTAATCCAAAAACTCGTGTCTTTTGATTATCAACTAGGACTTTTTGAACTTCGTCTGTAAATACTACCATGCAATCACCTGTATAGAATACTGCACCATCTAAATCAAACTCTTCAGGTATTTCCCATCCTGTGGGTAACTCACTTACTCCCGAAGCAGAAAATAATCTAAAAGATATGATGTTGTTAGAGGCCATCCAATCTGATAAATCATTCATAATTATACCTCCAACATGATAAATGCATTTCTACCTTCTTTAATTATTTTTGCTAAATTGGCATCTATTAAATCCTTCATTCTTCTCTTTGCAGTTTTCACACTTACTTGATTTAAATTTGAATATATTTGTTCTAATTCTGATTTCCTAACTACTTCTCTGTGTAATCTATCATGCATAACTTTGTGACATTTGTTGTATGCTCCTTTCCAATCTCTAATAGCCAAATCTCTTTTCTTACTTGCTCTGTAATCTTGTTTGTTTTCAAGCCAAATAATTAAGTTATGTAGATTGTCATAGATAATTTCTGTTGCCATCATTACATGATCTCCTGATATAACAGATGTTCTCATTGTAGCGGCAATTAAATTAGAAAAAATCATAGTATAATTTTCTACATTAGGTAAGAAACTCATAGCGGTTTCTCTTATGGTGACATCTTGAATACCCTTTATCAAGGCATAATAATCATCTACTGCTGAAAGCAATGCCGCATGATAGGAGGGGCCGGGTGAGAATAAAGAATAGGAGTATTTCACGGCCAAATCTTCTTTGGAAGAATCATCTAAAGCATCATAATCTTCTTCACTAAGCGCACATGCCTCTAACAGCCTTTCTTTAATATCTGATTTTATCTCTAGTATAGTTTTAGCAAGCATTTCATATGACCAAACTTGGTCAGGTACAGGAATATATGCACCAGATATTCTATGCTCACTCGTGGTTTGCCTAGTCTCGATATTGACATCATTTTGATATAGAAATACACGTTGAAAGAAGCCCTTCTCAAGTACATGAGCCATGATGTCCTTGGGAGGGAAAGTGGTTGCCCATAATGACACTCCTGATGGAGTATATACGGTTCCTCCCTTAAGATGCTTAACCAGTACATTAGTCTCTGAACCTATTGGTGCCATTGCTTGTTGGAGATAAAGAATCTTCTCGCTAAAATACGCTTTTTGGTCATTCAACAATACACTCCCTTCATCAAATAAAAGAGTCTTGTAGCCATTGAGTATTCCCGGTATAACGATATTCTCCATCTCTCCTGTGGCATTGCCTTTATCGTCTAAAACAGGCTTCTGATCGACTGTTCCAATTAACTTAGCATCTGAACCTGCACTAAATTTCTCAGTCTCTACTCCACACTCTTTCAAAACTTTAGCCGTAAATTCATACGCAATTGATTTACCTGTTCTGGATTGTTGAATCCAAAACACATGAAGCCTACAATCTATGTAAGAACCATGAATGGGTACTCTAACATAGGGACACAAAACCTGACCTATAATAAAGAAATAAGATAGAAGCCCTGCATACTCATTAAAGTAAGATACTGTGTTAAATCTTTCAATATATTGTCTTATATATTGACTACCTTCATAAGGTGCATTCACCAATGCGTAATCATCCCATCGTCTTTCTTTTTCTACATTTGTGTTTGGTTTTAATATCATACTATTTCCTCATGCCCTAGACATTTTTACTTTCTCATCAGGTACTGCATCTTCACTGTTGAGACAATGCAGTATTCGTTGAGTGCGTATTTTTCCAAGCCCATCTATACTTTGTAACTCTGCCGGAGATAATGACGTAATTTCGCTGATTGAGCCAAAGTTTTCTAAAAGCCTTTTTGCTATTATTTCACTACAACCCGCCGCCCTCAAAATATCTATCCTTCTATCTTCAGAAGCGGTCTTTCTCAAGAGCCTGTATGTAGATGATTTCCCCAGTGTTCCGTGTTTTTCAAATCTTTTACAAATAAAACGAGCCGCCGTAGATTTATCTGGAAATGTCATTATGTTTGCATCATAATCATTAGAATATCTTGCTAGTCCTCCCGTATATCCTGCAAACACTTTGGGAAACGATAATTTTTTCCCACCTCTTCTTGCTTTGGATATGTAACTATCAATAGTTCCCCAAACAATAAGTATGACTTGATTATAATTATCATCAAGATTTTGTAATTGCCTGTCAAGATGCCCTGAATACATACTACTCATAAAATCAGGAATGCTTTTTGCTTCTATACCAATATTTGCAAAAGCATAATCTGTAATTAGATTTTCACGTTCTTGAAATAATAATCCTTTTTTGATACAATATTTTTTTACCAATTCTTCTAATCCTGATTTTTCACGATGATCTATAAATAAAATTTTTGACATATTATTCAGCCCTTGGTACTGGTTTTTTACAATCTAAACACATTCCATGTCTATGGTGCCATGCGGCTTTATTTCCACAAGTACAAGTCTCTTGTCTCATGGCATTTCATCTCCAAACATTTCTTCTGCTATTTTCATACGATTAAGAACGTCAGTAACAAGTTCTGCAAATCGGGGATCTTGAGTTATAGCAACCATTTCTTGGTTTTGTAATATCTCTAAAAATCCTGTTGTTTTATTTAATCTAAAAGCCCAAGGTAATGTGTCCATTACTTCTTGTCTAACTCCTTCATCTTCACTATCTAATGCCTCTAATCTTTTCTTTGCTCGCCTTTCTCTTATTTTATTTAATTCTTCACTCATGTTCCGACCCCCTTACCATCATAGAATGGGCAACGGCCAATACATAACCCCTCTCTATAAATTGTAGGACATGATGGTGTTAGGTACTCTCTGCTTGCTCCGTGAACTAACATTTCTTGTGTAATCTTAGGTTTGTAGTCAGACCACTCCAAAGAATAGATAAAGGAATGTGCTTTATTGATAATTTCTGCGATTGGGGCTTTAGTAGAACTCGGTGGCCTCGCAAAGCCTCTATAATAGTCTAATAGATACATCATCAGATAAGACCTAGATATGTGAGGAGGGTTACTTCCTTTATCACAACACGCCGCTTGTAAACAAGGTAACATAGGAATGCCTTCTACATTATCCATCTTGATTGAGATATCTTCAGCATCAAAATTTTGAAACATTTTAGTCATGCCTAAGTGAGGATTATTTTCATCAAATTCAACTATGTCAATACTCAAGCCATTGTTGCCACAGGTTTTCATCCCGCCAGATGGATTTCCTGCCATCACTTTTACTGCTTCCCATCCTTTACATAAATCATCTATTGAAAGGGGGATGCTCCAAAGTTTTCTTTTTGAATTGTAAGTATTTGGAATTCTTATATGCCTATCAGGTCTAAATGATACAACAGGATCAACAGTAATTAAATCCATGTCATTAATCCATTTGTTAATCATGGCCCTTCCAGAGAATAAAAGATTACTCATCTCATTAGAAGGGATATCATATACTTGGTCTAACATTACCCAAATATGGTAGCCGCCACCACTCATCCATATTGCATGTCGAATATCATTCTCTTTCAGATATATTGCAAGATTCAAGGTATCTTGAGTGCATCTAGTTCCTGCTCCTAATTCTGTATCAATGCCTTCTAACTCCGCTCTGCCCTTATCTAAGTCTATTACAAAATGAGGGATGATTGCGGTATTGTATTCGCATCTATTTCCCTTTGGTTTTAAATTTCTAAATCCATACACCGTAGTAGTCAAATTGTCTTTTCCATTTGTATTATCTATGTACTTTTGAAGTTCATACATAGACTTGACTACTTTCCTAGTTCTCATGTTTACTTCTCTAGGAAAATGTTCAAACAAATGAGACATTTACTCTTCCTCCCCATATGGCCACAATACCTTATCATAACGTGGACAGAATCCCTTGATTCTACACCATGGCTCACAAACACTTTTTATCATGTATTTATCTATTAAAGGAAAATGCTTTCCATTGTTATCGCCCTTATACATCTTGTGAGTCCTAACTAATCTTTTTAATGAATCCATCATATTCTCTATTGGTTTTGTTGTTACTGGTTCTCTGCCTCTAAAAAGTGAATCTCCTCCTGTATGATCCCAACCCCAATACTCTGCACTTAGATTGCCAAGAGTATCATGTTCTGCTTCATCTAAAAGATACACATAGTAAGCCATTTCCTCTCTCATGGAATTCCATTTAACAGGTTTGTTTTTCCACATGCCAGTTTTTAATTCATGTATGTGACACCTGCCTGATTCATCTGCAAACATCCTATCAACAATTCCTGTTAGGTGGACTAATACCCCCTCTATCTCTACAACCGCATCTAAGGTTACTTCATTCACTATTGGTAAGAAATATTGTGGATCTTCACAATCCATGAACCTCTGTGCTTCAACATGCATATACCTCCTAAGATGTTCATCTTCTCCCAAAGTGAATAACCCTCTCTGTGGATTTTCAGTAGGGATAAATTCGTTAAAATATTTAACAACATTATCGAACCCATATGATTTCATAGATGCGGCATATCCCACACTTACTGAATTATAAAAATCTTCAACCGCATCATGAACATTACTCCCTCGCGTCATATCATCATTAGAGGGTTCTCTAACTCTTAATGGGTATTTGATAAAATACTGTTGGGAACAAAACTTGAACGCACCCAGAGATGATTTAGACACTCTTAATATTATGTCCTCTTTCATCCCCGGATGCCATTGGTACGATGACTTCAATCCTTCACGATTAGGTACATCATATGCCGCACCAGATCTAATTGTCATTAAGTCGTCCATAACCATGCCCCATAGTAGTCAGTAACTGACTTATTCAGCATGGTCATCAGGATGCTCTAAAGAACCATCTCTAAGTCCTTTCCATCCAAACCATTCTCCACCCTCTTTGTCTCGACGGAATATGTGAATTTTGCCACTAGATTTTAGGCTAGTCCTATTTTGCGTTACTATTGAATAGGAGTTAAGAACTCCGGTTAATTCTCCTCTTTCATCACGTTCTTCATTAACTTCAAAGATTGCCATTTGTTGTAGCCATCCTTCTGTATCTTTCAACCAATGAGGAGATTCTGCACCGAGTATCTCATTGCCAGTAGAATCATATGCAGTTTTCATATGAGTGATGAGGTAACAATGAATACCTCTTCGACACAATTCTTGTAATACTGTCAAAGCAGAGTTATATCGGTTCTTACGGATGTTCCAATTAAACCTTCCAATTTTGGTTGTAGCATCCCTTCCTGCTACTGCAATTCCATCTGGGCCTAGTTTTAGGTCATCCACTTTCATTACAGTCTCACAGATGTTTAACCAATGATCTGCACCATCGAAAACTACTGTCTTAAGATAAGGGCTAGGCATTACTCCATGTTCATTGAAATACACTAATTGAGCATCGGCCATTTCTACTGCCGCCCTTAGATAATCAATGGTTCTCTGATATGTAGCAGGGAAATCATAAGGCACTCTACTTGGGTTTCTATTAATCACCCATGGATTCAACACTACGATGTTATTTGTTCCACTATGATGTGCGGCTTTGGTAGTCTCTCCACCTAAGTCAAAATCAATATGATGTATCTCTGCACCGTTGTCCTTTTCTTCATCAGTAAGGCTATCTAATACGCTTCCAGACTTACCGGATTTTGGTGGCCCTGCGATTCCCATAAGAACATAGTAAGTCTTTTCATCTAACAAGTTCTTTGCTCTAGCCGCATTGATTTGTAACCAAGCGGGATTTTGTGATGCGGGCATCCATGATGATGATTTTTTAATGGGCGAGGGTTGTTCTCCTCTATTCTGTTGTGGCATTGGTTCCGGCTTAAGAGTCATAGGATGAGTATCATTTTTCAGTCCCGCATTCCCATAGGGTAAGTTTCCTTGTTCCTCTAAACTTTTACTAGGATCAAAAGGAGGATTATTTTCTGAGTCTAATTTTTCTCCATATATATTAGTAGAAACTGCAACAGGAGGCGCAGGGGTAATAGGAATTACTGCATCAGTATCTTTCTTTTCAAATTTGTCAAAGAAACCACTCATTGCCCACCACTCCTAAATCCTCCAAGGCCACCTAGGTCATTACTCTCATCTGATGGTTTTTCAGCCCAAAAGATTCTTCTTGGAACAGGCCAAACATTATGAGCATCTAAGTTAAGATTAATATCACCCATTTGATTTTCCCATGTGCTTGTAGATACGACTACAAAGACTTGAGTGCCAGATGTAAAGTCTGTCCATGTACCATCATTCAATCCCTTGAATGCATTGTAATCATTCTTCAATGATGCCGATACTTTTATCCATAATTTAGCATCACTATTTTCTCTTCTAAGACTTTGACTACTTACAGTCATATTATGATTGAAACCACCATCAGCATATGCATTTTCTTTACCATCATGATCCATATAATCTACAACACCTTTGATACAAACTACTTGACCATATTCTTTACCATTCTTTGGACTCGTCTTTAGATTAGCATCATGATAATCATGTAATTGAGATAGGTCAGAAACAAATGGTACGCATTGAGATAAATACTGGTCAGGAGAGAACATTTGTTCTGCAACAGACAGGTATGCATCATCAACCCAATTCAATCCGTATTCAGGATATATTTGATTTGCAGTAAGGATATTCTCATCTGGAAATAAATATGACTTATCTGTATCTGCCTTAAATTTAATTGGCACATTCATTTTCAAATCCACTTCCGCCGCATCAAAATTACATTCTAATATTGTCATTGGTAAAGGCCCATCTTTCAAGAATGATTGAGGGGTATTAACTACAACATAATATTCCTTCTTGTATGAATATGCAACCTTTGGCCCTTTAGCACCAAGTAATGCAATATTGAAGTTTTTATTTGGAACTGCAATAACCCACTTAGGTAACTCATTTTCTTTACCTTCAGCACGATGTACTATTTGATCAGAACCATTAGATACCATCCAATGTCCATCTCCATAATGCACTCTACCTACTTGAACAGTAATATCTTTATTTTGATATGGAGTTATACCATACCTCAATGTAGAAGCCAAATCAATTTCTGCTGATTCTTGAGCAACCTTTCTCTGATTAGCCATGATATCTCTAGTCCCTTTTAGACCTACAACCATACCAACATAATCTTGGCCCTTTCCGCCACCACTTCCTCTCTTCCTGATTTCTCGTATATCATATGCTTCTAAAAAGAAGAAGAAATCTTCATCTTCTATGTTGGATAAAATTCCTTGAGAATCTTTCCAAGCGTCAGAAAATGACTCCTGTATAAAGGTAGAAAATTCTTTCGCTACCTCATCTATCGTTTTACCTGTTTTGTCTGCAATCTCTTTCAATCTTAGTTCACTCATATATTTTACTATCTCCTTGCCCTCTTGGGATTACTTGCTAACTTGGTAAAGGGTATAAACACTCTCTACTCGGCTAGTAATCTAAGTAGTTCTGTAACTTCTCTATGTGTTTTAGGTTGTTTGATTACTCCATTATATTTTTTAACCTCCATCAATCCATCATGGGATGGAGATAATTCTTCAAAGCCTTCTATTATGCTTAATATAGATTTTATCTCATCTACATTTGAATACTTATTTTTTACAGGTATTTCCTTTACAATTAATGCACGACTAGATCCCCCATTCATGACGTTAAACCATAGTTCGGGTCGTATCGTGTACCCACACGCCCTGTCAGACGTTCTTAGGCATTTTATGCCCCCTCTGACCGTACACGCCAAGATTACGATGTCTTTGTCACTCTGACTCATCTTCGACATAACCTAGTTCCTCCACCCCTAAACAATCAGAGATACCTGCATTAGGTTCGATTTTGATTATCTCTCCTTTTAGATAGCATCCTAAGTCGCCCCACCCTGATGTGATTACATTTACTTGAACGAATAATGGAGATGTAATTTTTATTGCCTCCCCAATAAGTCTTTTGAATGGAGATAAAAATGTCCTAATATCCTTTAAGAAATCATGTGGACTTTCTAACTCACATACAGGATAATAATCAAATCCATCTCTTGCTCCTAATTTCCATAATATAGTAGGAACTCCTCCACTGTTTGATTTTACTACTTTACCAGATAACACTCTTAATATTCTATATTTGACTTGAGGATTAAGTAACACGACTTCTTCAATAGTATTTTCATAAGTTAGTATGCCTCTAGCATTACGAAGTAAATATGGTGAAGGAGATGATTCTGGATGATAAGGTAAATCCATTTCAATCATTGGTTTGATTGCCCATGATGGCAATGTATCAAATCGTTTTCTTCTCGATGCATAAGTCAATTTTGAATCAGTAGGATTGAGCCAATCAATTAATAAAAATGAATTATCCCTTCGCTCAGCATAATCGCACAAATACACTCCATCTAGTAATTTAATATTCAAGGCCCAAGATCTGATATCTTCTATCTCAGGTATGTTTGCCCCAGATGAATCGAATACCATGGTTTTCTTCTTATCATGATGTAACGTAACCCATGTTCCTTCGACCTCCTCTGCATAACATTTGGTGAAGGTAACTGCGCTTGGTGACTTTACTAATACAGGAATTGGAATCATCAAAGGTTGAAAACATAATGGCCTTATTTTAGAATAATTAAATCCATTCAATGATAAATCTCTTACTGTGTTTTTTAATCCTAACAAATTAACTGATGTCCTCACATGGTGAAATGGATGTTCATATGCCATAGCCAATGCCATGATTGCATCTCTTCTCCTAATTGGTGAAGCCCTAACGCTCATCCTCAAAAACAATGGATGTAAATCACGCTTATTTATTGTTTCAAATAACGGCCTTATCAGCCATGACCTTACTTCATTATCTTCCGCCTCTAATATATTATGCAAACGACTTACTATTGATTTAGCATGACCTGTTGTAACTTCTGTTTCTGATAGTGATACTAACAAATCAATTGGATCTGGATTGCTTTCTATTTCATCAGGATAGGCATCAGTTAAAAGATAAAATATTTCTCTAAAATCTTCATCACTGAGTCTATTCCCAATACCATCTTTAGGATAAAAAAATGATATGATTGACCATGCATCTTGCATAGATGCTCTAATACAATTTGCTACAATTTCTCCTCGATTTCTTACACGGTACTCTGACATAACTCTCCATGATTCTGCAAGAGAACGATATAATAACATTGTAATTATCCCTTATTTTGAAATCTCATAACACTATTGTAAATATCTTCTTCTTCAATTACTTCTAATATTGCTTTCTTCCCTCTTGGAGTCATATACCATTTATCTGCGGTATTAGGATATACTTGCATCGCTCGTATTGTTTTCTTAGATTCTAATGTTTCTTTTATGATGTATGATAGTAATGTTATTGACACAGGATTTCCGATTGCATTCATAATAATATAGATGCAATCTGCCATCAATGAAGATGGTCGCCTATTAGCAAACTTTTTTGTTCTATTAAACAAATCAAATACCATCTCAGATACTGGTTCAGAATTATCAATGAGGTTAGCACAGATTGCATCAATATCTTCCTTCATATTTTTCATTCCTTTATTGGATTACTGTCAATGACATCCCATGCTGATTCGTTTTCAATAACTTCAGATAAAGCATCTCTTAATTCTCTTGCTTCATTTTTTGTTAGCCAAAATCCTACTTTAGTATATCCTGTATATCCAGTCTTAGATGGCATTACTTTATACATTCTCAAATTCAATACTCTATTATCAAAAGCATTAGTAGTAACAACGTGTAATTCTTCTCCTATGTGACATCCAGTTTGAATTGTATTGTGAAGAGTGTTATTGTAATCATGGGCCTTACGAGCCATCACTCCTCCTCCTCTTTCTTAGCCATCTTTAATCTAGCACCTGTATCATCTACAACCACCCATACATCATTCCATTTCTTAGTAAATCCTTTTTCATTACAATAAGGACAAATACCATTTTCAATCAAAGCATGGACTGTACCAGATTCAGCAGGTTCAACCCTAACTATCACGCCACAATCAGCATCGCAAACTGCGGCCCTACCAATTAACTCATCAGGGATATTCATTAATTTCCCATCATAATCCCATGCCTTTTCTACGCTTTGTATCATCTTCCAACCTAACTCTTCAGCAAGTAATTGCAAGTGATCATGCGATTCAAATAATGACATTTCATTGTAATCTAATATCTTAGGCTTACCTTGATGTATCTCAACCAATGTTAGTTCATCAACACCTGTTCGTTCATACACGCCAACCCCATTAACGTGCCATCTTCCGCCTATCCTCAATGAGGTAAATGTTCTTATTGCCCAAATTACTTCATCTTCACTAATCATCTAACATCCCATTCCCATTTTCTACACATTTTACATTCAACCGTTGGCCTCATTGTTTTACTAATCAAATCCTTTTTTACCGAACTATCTATCATCATGACTCCACATCCGTCACACCAAATATCTCTTTTTATTTCTGAAGTCATTTTTTATTACTTCCTTCTTCTTCTTCTTCTTCTTCTTCATCAGTAGATGTGTATTCTACAAATGCATCACATGAAGAACAAACCAAATGCGTTATAATTCCCTCTACTCCCATAACATCCTCTTTATCATGATCTCCTTGCCAAATTAATCGGCCTCCGCACCACCAACATCCATCTCTATCTTTAACAACCATATTATTGAACCTCCTTATTATCATCAGTATGTTTTAACCAAGAATCTTCAATTAAGTCAATTTCGTTTCTAGTCATTAACTTTGTAATGAATATAGTTCCACTTTTCATATGAATATTTATTTTACTTACCTCTTGATCTTCATCTTCTCTAAGGGTTTCTAAAAAGTTTTGAACAACCAATGCACTGATATCTCTCATATCTATTGATGCCGAACCTGTCTTTGTCGTTACTTTAAATTTATTTCCAATTACCACCATTTTATGCACCTTCCAATTCTTCATCACTCAATCTGGCGGCTTCGTTTAACCACCTTCGTACTGACCATTTTAAATTTTTTACTCTTTCGACACCATAATGTTCTAACCAATTTTCTGCCTTCAAAAGTCTTTCATCCACTTTATCTAATGCCTCGGCTTTTTCAACACCAACCATTTCTAAATATTGTGCCGAGCCTAACAACATACCTCTCTCGGTTCTTATTTCAGCAAGCATGTCTACCCATGGTTGGATTAACATCCTATATCTTCTTTCAATTGCGTAAGCCTTACTTTTATGATCTGCCATATCCCAAATGGAATACGGATTATGTTATAATCCCTCACTCCCATTCTTTACCAAGGTTATATTCTACAATATCTGCTAATGCGTTATTTGCTTTATTTTTAGAAGGTGGAATATCTATGCCGCACCCATGGCATACCCCTGCATCTCTTTCTTCGTAAGGGCATCCACACACATCACATTCATGTCCAGTTCCAAAGAGAGAGGATATAGCATCAAACATAGGAGTTATTTTCTTGTGAATCATTCCACTGATTAAAACTATATGTTCATGCATTTCAGTTTCATCTAAGAATATACCTTCCCAATTATTATCAGACAATACTGCATCTAAATTAAAAGCAAATTCTGCTATTTCTAAATCATGCGCACTAAGGATAATCATGTTATTCAATATTGCATCTGGCACTACCCATCCCTTTTGACCTGTCATAGGATCGAATAGTGTTATACCATTTTTCTTGGCTATTCTATTAGGAGTGTTAAGATAAGGAAATAATAATTTAGGAGTTTTAAAATCCCATGTAGAATCATCATAAGTATCAGTATGTTTTCCTAATATTAAATCTCCTGATTTACTATCCATCATCATCATTGATTCTGTAAATTTGACAATAGATATTATGATAGGAATTGAAGGCGCATCTGGAAAATTATTCATTATGTGCAACCCTCATCATTTCTATTAATAACTCATACGCTTTAGAAGCGGGAGCATCTATCACCACAGGATTGGGATCATCATTTATCTTTTCTATAATCCATCTAGTGGTCGCTAAGAGTTCACCATTGTATTTACTATTGCTTGGTATCATGGTCATAGAAACGGGTAGGTGGCCGAACAATGACTGTGCCCCTATCCATACCTGCTTAGACTTTTTTTGTGAGCGTGACGGCCTCTTTTCAAACACACAGAATCTTGGCCCGGAATTTTGTTTTGCCATTATTCATCCCTCTCTCTAACTTTCATTTCAACAAAAAATTTAATCTCTGTATCTCTTAACTTGTTCATTATAACTTGAGGGCTTGCGCCTTTCGCTGACCAATCTAAAAACCACTCTCTTCCATCTTTCCCAAAACCAGTATCAAAGGTTATTCCATCATTCCTCATGCGCCCCTCTAATACGAATAATTCAGTAGCCTTATTTTCTGGAATATCCATTAAAGGAATAGTCACATGATAATCAATAATATCTGCATCTAATAAATTAACATCATCTACCATATTATTGAACCTCCTTGACATGTTGCATCCATCTATTACAACCCATGAAGAAACCATTCTTTCCATACTTGGTAGACAAAGTACCTCCACATGAGCATGGCTTCGATGGTAGCCACTTGTACTCCTTTGGATTGTGAATTACCTCTTCATACTTCTTTAGTAAGTTAAGTCTCCAACCATCTACTCTATGCGTTCTTTTGAACCCACTATGAAAGATATTGTTATTGGGATCTACTAATACAATTCTAATGGCATCTGTGCCGTTTCTACGGCCTTTAGCCTTGTGAATAGATATAGATGAATAAACACGTATTCTACATCCCGGCGCGTGTTCACTATCCATCATATATTCATAATAGTATTCTCCTGATTCAGCATTAAATTTACCTTTACGATACATTTCTTTACGCTCTTTTTGCTCAATCCTATCGAATCCTTGAGCATCCATAAAAGCATCAAATTCTTCTAATGAAATTTCTACATAATTAGCCATATTATTCTTCCTCCGTATAATTAGCAAACATAAATTTTAATTCTGGTTTATGTTCTTCTAAGTAATTTTGAAGTCCTATTCCATTGAAAACAAAGACATCTCCTACAAGTTCTAATCCAAATAAATAATGTGCTAACTGATTGAATTTAGGATCAGGGAATAATAGCCCTTCTTCATTGGCTATCACCTCCAATTCATGGTTGTTAGGTACATACTCTATGAGGCCACCTACAAAGCCCTGTAACTCCTTTAGATTGAATTCCTTATCTTCTGATTTTGCATAGATTATATCTAAACTACCTACTTTTAATATAAATCCAGATTGACTCATAGTAAACTACCTCCACAAGTACAAGTTTTATTTTTCTCATTCCATTCATCTCTGTCTTTACGTGAGTATTCTCGCATACAATTGGCAAGGATTCCGTTACAAATTCGACATTTTGCGGCAATGTAATCATTAATATCTAAATGTTCAAAACCCATTTATGCTTTCACCTCTACTGTTGTATTTCTCTCTCTCATTCGGTTGTTAGTATCACTCATCAACCATGGAGTGATGTTCTCTACACTAATTGTAAAATTACCTTCTAAATTACAATTCTCGTACTGATTAGTACACCATAATGATATGAGTACACTCTCATCATGTTTAGCATGATAAATTTCCGCTCTCATCACTTTAAGGCATTGAGGGCACTTCATGCTTTCACCTCTTTGGATTCTACTATGTATCTCTTAGCCCTTCTATCTAAGCCGTTCGTACCTACGATGCCCGACTTGACCATAGCATCGAACCTTGGCCTCCATACGGCCTCGTCTACGCCAAATTCAGCCATGCTCTTACGAATCATACCAACAGTAGATTCTTCAGATACAGATGCTATTATTTGATTCTCTAATACCATCCTTGAAATCAATACATTGGACTCATCATGAATCACCGCATCTGGAACTACTGGATCTATTCTAGGAACTACTACTTCATTGAAATCAATGAGTGGTTCAATGACCACAGGAGTAGTAGGAAAGGTTGCCTCCTTGACAACGATAGGAACTACTACTTCATTCAAATCTAATGGCTTAGATATAGATGTATTAGTATCTACTAAATCCATCTTTAGATTCAATTGGGAATAACCTCTACATCGAGATACAAATGTTCTCTTCAATGAAGATATAAATCCAGATATTGCATTAGAATTTTTGACTGATGGTAATTTAGATTGAACAATCTTTTTCTTATCATCTACTATTTCAGTAGCAACATCAATATGGCGATTTACTGCATCCATGATATTGCCAACAGTCCTGTAATCATCTTGTGCCATCTCTTGAATACATGCTAATAAAAATCCTACAATCCAATCATTAGGGCGAGTAGCGGTTGTAACTTTATCAGTCATTCCAACAGGGATTACTACTGATGGCTTACTAGGATCATATTGAGATAAAACGAATGTTTTACCATATCCTGTATCTATCTTGATATTCATATCACCAACAGATGCTATTGGAGAATTCCTAGATGTCCTCTCCGCTTTGGATAGATAAACACCATTTTCTTCCCACCATTGTTTAGTGAGGGTATCACCAAGTGCTGATAGGGCAGGGCCTAATTCAGCAGGGAAATCACCCTCTAATTGTCGTTCTACATCATTCTTTATTTGTTTTTTACTCATCTATATACCTCACTCCGGCTCGCCGGTACTACTATCCTAGCGTAGAGGGTATTTAAACTATACTTTTATTTACAATTTAGATAATCGTAATTTTCTTTTATGTTCTAAGTAACATTTTCCACACCTTACGGATTTTACTCCTTTTGTTCTGAATACTCCTTTTGTATTATATCCATTTAATTCTTCCCCGCATCCGATGCATCCCTTCATATCCTGTAAGATATGTTTTTCTTTATTATCCTTGTGAAAAAAGGGCGGTACTTAGAGAGCCATAAAAAGGAGTATGATATCCTAGGCCGACTAACTCTCTAAGCACCAAGGATGTAAATAAAACAAGTAAATAGGTGTCGGCCCAATTAATCTAAGAAGGCAGAGGGTATAATGCCTCTCCTTCGCACTCCATTTTTTCGCCTACAACATGAACCACATATTCCATGAGATACGCTACTCCCTGCATGTTTAATTTGCTTCCAACATGATGAACAAGTATAGTAAGTCATCTCATATCCACTCCTTATAATCGAGGCTTAAATCATAAAGTAATACATCCCAAGATTTGGCTACTCCCGGCAAATATCCTGACCCTTCTAAACTTGTATTCTTTGTTGTTCCTATTGCTCGGAATCTTGGATCTTGTGCCAATATATTACCAACCTGTTGAGATGTAGTTCCGCCATATGAATTGTTATTTAGATACTCAAAAATTTCAGTAGATGATGCTTGTCCAACCTGTTCCAGATATTTGATAATCTTACGCCTAAGTCTTTTTGTTCTCCCTGCAAAGACTTTCTTAGGCATGGTATCACATTCATCCCATCATGGGAGGCATACCTTGTGGGCTTGCTTTCATAGAGATAACATCATCTATTCTTAGTATCATTACTGCACATGAAGTAGCAGTTAAAATTGCGGTTTCTAAGACTTTCTTTGGTTCTATTACTCCTAGTTCCCTCATATTAATTACATTGCCTTCAACGCTAATTCCATAATTCTCATTCTTTGCTTTTCTTATGTTAATTATGGCATCAACAGGGTCTATCCCTGCATTCTCTGCTAGAGTACGAGGGATGCTCTCTAATGCGCTTGCATAGGCTTCCATAGCCATGCCTTGCCTGTCTCCCATCTCTACTCCTTCTTTCCTTACAATTCGTGCTAGATGAGCATATACTGAACCGCCACCAGATATCAAAGTCTTTGTCTTATGAGCCAATAGAACTGCACCCATTGAATCATCAAAGGCTCGCTCTAATTCATCTACTGCATGGCCTGTCGAACCTCGTAACAATGCGGTTACAGAACTTGATGAACCATCTCTATCTTCTACTACTGTACATCGGTGTTCACCCTTTTGAATTTCATATATCTTTGTAGAAACTCCTAGATCTTCAAGTGAATTTATTTCAGAAGTATCAGATACTAGATTTGCGTTAGTGCTTCTTTTCAAAGATTCCATGGTTGATTTTTTAATTCTTTTGAATGCCAATACGCCACCTTTTGCAAGATAGTGAATTGCTAATTCATCTATATCTTTTTGACAGAAAACAACATGAGTTCCAGATGCTATAATATCATTACACATTTTCTTAATCACTTCTTCTTCTTGGGCTAAAAATTGTTCCATCTGTTCAGGACTTGTAACATTAACATTCATGGTTTGCGTAGTTTCTTTTACTTCGATTGGAGTAGTTAATAATAATACAGTAGCATTTTCTATTTCCGATTTCATATCAGAATGTAATTTCTCTTTTTCGATTACAACGCCTTTGATTAATTGACTGTCATCATACTGTCCACCGGAGAAACATAATGGAACTATGTTATCCATGTTGGCAGTACCATCTTCCTCTGTAACGGCATTCAGTGCGTCTATACAGATACCAGATAATACATCTATTGCTGATTCGGCACTCTTACCTGTAAGGCTTGTTTTGGCTACTGTAATTAAGTCCTTTTCAGTTGCATCCCATCCTATATCTTTGAGTGATAATTTTACTAAATCCGATGCTTTTCTATATCCTCTACAAATTACAGTTTGATGTATTTGTTGCTCAAGTAAATCCTCGGCTTTCTCAAGTAATGACCCTGCTATAATTACGGCAGATGTAGTGCCATCTCTGCACTCCATTTCTTGAGTTTCAGCAACCTCAATTACAAGTTTTGCGCCCGGATGGTCTGCCGCTATTTCTCTTAAAATTGTAGCACCATCATTCGTAATTACGACCTGACCCGAACCATCTACTAACATCTTATCTGCACCTTCTGGGCCAAGTGTTGATCTTACGGCTTCACTAACGGCCTTGGCCGCTTGAATATTCGACCTTTGTGCTTCTTTCATGGACAATTGCTTTGCCCCATCTTTCAATATGTATATTGGTTGCTGACCGTTTGGTTGTGGCATCATACATTCTGCATAACTAAATATGATATATACTCTCTCTCGTTATTTCTTGTCAGGTATGATAAAGTTATCACAATCTGGACATACTAACATTACTCCTTCATAATGCATATTACTTTTTGAATTGCATTTGTCACATGAATGAATTGAAACATATTTTTGTTCTGTTTTAGATTTTCCATTATATTTTATACCATACATTTTACAATACATTTCAGTTAAAGGATGGTACTCCTTTTTACTCCATGTTTCTTTATTCTCGTGAGGAGGAGAATACTTACTATATATCTCACTCATGGACTTCCCCCAATTAAATTAAATGTACTATTGACAAACGCCATTGAACCTGTCAAGTAGAAACATATTCTTGAATAAAATATTTTATCTTCTCTAGTCATTGTTGATCCTCAATATCCTAAATTCATTTTATTTGTTGTTATTTTTATTTCATTTGTATTTAATTTGAAAGCAACATTTACTGCTTCACAAATACAATCAGAACATACCATGCCTTTCGGAAATGATTGCATTGTTATTTCTTTTTGAAAGTCCTTTTTACACAATCCACAAAACATGATAATTACCTTCTCGCGTGTTCTATCATTTCTTTTAACACTAATGCAAAATAAAAGGTAATTGTAAATACTGCTGAAATCGCCGCTATAATTACAAGAGTGGCAATAATAGAAATTACTCCTTCACTCATTTAGATAACTCCCTCTTCGCAAGCAGGTCGCGCACATATTACTTCGATTCACTCCGATTCTGAATACCTTGTCACACATCTCGCAAACCTTAGTTACTCTCTCTCGTGTAGCGGCCATCAGATTCACTATGCCATCTCTTTACTATTATTGTATTCTTGAATCGCATCATCATCCAATGGGCTGAAGCCATAATATCCATCAGGTTGTTTTTCTAAACCCAGATATTCACAGGCACAATCCTGATTGCAAAAAATTAGAATTCCTATCGGTGAATCATGAACTATTATTTTGGCATCAATTCCATCTTTATCGCAATTATAACAAGTTAGATTTCCAAAGATATCTCTCATCATTTCTTCTCCCTCCTTAATTTCAACAATCTTTTCATTAATGTAGGATTTTTATGTGTTTCCATAGCGAGCCAAGGATTTAAGTTAGGTGGGATTTTAATCTTCATTTATTCTTCCTCGACCAATGCATCAATTCTATTTTCTAATGCTGAAAAAGGTTTTTCTGTATATCTAGTTAATGTTAATTCGATCCAGTCCTCAATCTCTTTTGGGGTTACTGATTTACTGAATTCATATCTGGTACTTCCATACCTATTTCTTACACTGTAAAATCGTTTCTTAGTGACTCCACCAGTTCCTTTGGACACAGTAATACAATCAGCACCCAAGAGGTCATTAGTCCATCTTTCCCTAGGCTTACGAATACGATTAGATTGAGACATTATTGAAACAACCCCTTTGGATATAAATTATAATAATGATGATAACATTGGCAATGTAAATGTACCAGTTCTTGACATTTTTCTTCCATACATATTTTTAATTTTTCTTTCATACTTATTCTTCTCCTATTTTATCTGAGAAAGGTTCATTGTTATGAATCCTCACTCCTGTGTGAAAGAATTTTAATTCATTATAACTTGTAATTGGGAAATATTCATCCAATTTATTTATGTGGATTCTATCACAATATTTTCCTTTACATATAAGGTCAATCTTAAGCGATTTTGGGCCATGATATTTGTGTTTGACTCTGAGGCATATCAAGCACGTTGTAGTCTCATCTACGCTATTAAAAATGTAAGCATCCGTGTGATCCTCACACCATCCAGATTGCAATGAAAGATTACACACTTCGCATAAGATTAATCCAAGTTTTAATTTCATTTCTCTTTCGGCATAGAGAGTACCATCTGGGTCATTATCACCGACTCCATTGACCTGTAAAGCCGCCTCTACCCAAGATGGTATCTCACTACCCAATTCTAATTCCCTCTTACTGAGTCTCGTCTATTTTATTGTTTATTACAATCATGGATTCCAATAGATAATTTTGATAGATAGTGAGCATTGTCAAATCAAAAGTCGTGCCCTCCTTTTCAGAATCTAGTATTGATTCCAAAGCATGTAATCCCATCTCTAATTTATGCCTTGATTTTTGATCAAGTTTGATATTCATGCACTCACCTGCCTATTCTTTGCTCTTTCAAACAGTATATCGTAACATTCTTTGCATTGACGGATATCTTCTTTCGCTTTCCTGATAGAATCTGCATTTGGGCCAAACAAATCATCAAAATCTATTGGAACAAATTCGCCACAAGATATGACTTCAGAGAAACTTCCGCCTTGAGTCATTTTTCCACCTTCCGGGCCTCTCTCCGGCACGTTTTGATTGCAAAGGACTCCATGGCACTCGGAACAAGAAGCATGGAACTCAGGGTCTACTGTTTTCTTACATTCAATGCATCTATACTCTGAATCTAAATCATCATCATAATCCTCTTCATTACATTCTTCCCATGCCTCGATAGTTTGGATTTTGGCACGAGTATATGCAACATATAATATTGATAATTCTGCAACCATATTTTCTTCCGCATCACTTTTGGATTTATGCATAAAAATTTGTCTGCATCCTTCAGACTCACTATCTTCAACACTTCTCAAGATTATTGCACGATCTGCTTCTCCGCCCTTGAATTTATGAATGCTCGATAGTACAACAGGATTATCCCCTCCTGATGCAAAAAGGTCATCGTTACACCATTTCATAAAGTCCTTTACTTTAGTTCCATATTTTATTTCATTATTGGAATTTTTATTACTTTCAAAGAATAATGAATACAATGCTTTTGTTAAATCGCAATCATCAATGATAGATATGAATTTATCATCATTCTTAGCCGCAGTAGCATCTCCCTTATTTCTTGTGAGGCTTTGACTGAATGCCCATGCCTCGACTGTTTCTATTCGACTTATGATGGAATAGAAACTTGTGAAATTTGCATTATCGAAATCAATTCCTAGAGCCATATTTGCATTCGTTGGTGGAGCATGTTTTCTAGTCATCATTCTCTTTACTGAATCTAATAATCCGCCTTCATCTTTAGGTGTTGAAATTGGTATTCCTACTTTTACAAGGTCAAGTATTATCTTTCCAAGAGGAGCATTTATTCTTGACAAAATTACTAAACTTTCATCAGGATTATTTTCTCGCAATTTTGATACCTTGGATGCAATATCCTTAGTACCGATTTGCTCCGTAGCATCGCCTTCTGACCATCCTTTGATAGTCGGGCTACTATGTTCCAGATAATTTGGGAATGCATGATTAGGCCATGTTTCTCTAGCCGATGTTAATTCCATTCTCATTGTTTCATTACATTGTTTTGCTACTGCATGAGAACCTCTCCAAGATACGGTCATTGGATAATTAATACAGTTAGATAATTCACTATTAATTCTCATAGAATCGGCCATAGAGCCGCTAAATTGCATGATACTTTGTTTTGAATCCCCCACAAGTACAAGTCCAGATTGATCTGTTATCATTTTACGAATTAATGAACCTTTGATTTCAGAAAGGTCTTGGATTTCATCAACAAATCCCATTTCATAGTGACCACTAGATAATTCTAATTTTAATGCAAAGGGCAACCATGCCATGTCCGAAAATGATATGATAATTTTAGTACCTATTACTTCATCTCCAATGGACTCATCATTTAATGAAAATCCATTCTTTGTACTGCTATATGCCTTCCTCAAAATTTCTATTAATTCTTCATTATGATTTAATGTCCAAGTAGGGAAAGAATTTCTGGCCCTATGACATGTTTTCAGATATTGCCACATTGGAAGTGTACCTCCGGTTGTCAGTTTTTGTTTTTTAGTGGCTTGACGGCCATCAGAAAAACTAACAACCATTTTGTCACCAACAACCTTGACTGAACATGACGCTTCTCCTTGTTGTACTGCCTTCTTTGGGCCTTGATTGCCATCCGATGGCGGCCATACTAACCCCAAGTCATTTAGATGCTTGAAACGCTCTTTAGTTTGTCTCTTTTCATCACCAGTAGATGTTTTCCAAAGTGGATATAAATTATTAGAATCATATTTAGCATCGGTACTAAATTTTGTATCATTTGCAAAATCTCTAGTCCTTGGAATTACACAATCTCCAAAACTATAATCTTCAAATTGAAAGGGTCTAGTAGTTTCTTGAGAAAAGGAAATTTGAAGAGATCGTAGCAATACATCTCGACTCATTTCATACATCAAATCTTCTTTTGGTAATGCTAACAATATACTATCATCTAAGCCCTGTATTTTAGATATCTGACTGAAGATATCCTTCATTCTTGAAAGGTCTTGAGAACGTGAACGAGATGGTACAAAACCTGCATTCATGAATGATTCAGTTAGTTTAGTTAAGTCTCTACAAACTGCAAAGTATTGATTCCTAAAATTAGGCTTTGCATGGTCTGAAGAATTCACAATAGTTTGCATAAATCTATTCACTCTAACCATGCCATCTTTATCATATTTTGACCTTGGTTCAGGTTTGTTTAGTTTACCTAAGTATTCAGAAAATATTTGTTTTGATAGCACTAGATATTTACCATTACCACTTGATTCAACACCAATGTTCCTAGAGTCTATTCCTTGGCCTTTCAGATGGCTTTTAACGATATCATATCCAGCCGCCGATACTGTATTTGAACCACCTATTTGTTGAATACCAATGAATCCTAATTTCTGTAACATCTTGATTCCTAATAATAATATTTTAGCAATATGTCTATTGAATGCTGATGCAAATGTTTTGGTTGATGGATCAATTCTCATCAGTATTTTTTGTTGCTCAGTAATGATGGTTGTTTTACCAGACCCTGCAACCGAACTAATGGTTTGTCGAGGTCTTGTAACTAATGTTCCATTCATGAATTCAGATTGCCAATGGGCATAATCATTCAAGATTACTATTTGTTCATCACTCCATGCAAATCCATCTGGATTGTGCGTTTCAACCGCTTCATGAATCTCTCGCTCTGTAACATCAGGATTATACAAAGATGATATCATAGAAGCCATACAGAGAGCGACTAGACCAAGTGTGGGTATAATTCCACTGAAAGAGAAAAGGTCAGCAAATAGGACACTTAATGGAAGAACTGAGATGTTGAAATCCTCTTCGGGCATGGCATGTAAATAACCCTTTACATATTCATCTCTATCTTCTAAGTTTCTTATTAATTCTATTAATTGAGACTTATCTAAATCTTCTAAAGTAAGTGGCACTTTAGTATCTGCAACATCATCTGAGTCTGCGAACCAATCTCCGTGTGCTGGCATTCCAGATTGAGCCATTGCATCCATTACCTTGGCCGCACTAAAGAAGCCACTTTCAGTCAATGAACTGTATGAAGAACTTGAAAAATCTAAACTCGTTATTTCCGATTTATGATTACCAAGAAATATCATATCTTCAATAATTTCACGTTCTTCAGAGCCGATTATTTGATAAATTTCTAAGATCTGCTCGCCGTTATCTTGTATTATCAAATGAGTTTTCTCGGTATCTAAATCAGAGGGAACAATACTATAATTCGCAGTAAATGAATTGCCATCATCCCCTCCTTGCTGATAATATCCTCTTGAATTATCTACATCATTTGGTACTACATTACAGAGTAGTGCCACGGCTCCCAGTGTGGCCACAATTACCAATCCAAGTGGTGATACCATACCGAGACTAAGTAAGGCTACTGGAAGGGCTGAGAGATGGAAGGATTCACCACAATATTGACAGTAGTTTCCAAGATACATGGAAGGTTTGTCAGCATGAGCATATCCTATGTGACCATCTGCACCACTATATTTCAAATTACACCATGTAACTTGATTTCCAATCATGTAAATATCGGTTGAAATAGGATATGCATCTTCTACTTCTTCTTCTGCATTATAGTGATGATGTTCCAATCCATCGAATTTATTATAGAATATTACATCACTACTTGAAATCCTAAAAAAGGTATCATATAATTCATTGATATAAGCATAATAAACATCTGGAATTACTATCTTTAATTGATTTAAAAATTCATCATTTTTGATAAATTTAGTTACGTTAAGTTCTGATTGATCGTTAGCAAGTTCTAATCTTTGTAAAAAGAATTGTTCTTTTATGATAAGTTCATTTGATTTGGCGGTAAATTCAACCCTGATGGAATCCTCAAATTGGGCAATTTTACTATTCATATTATCATAACTTCTTTCATCCAATTGCCCTGTTCGCATTGCTTCATGTAAAGTATCAGAAAGAACTTCAGTATGACCTAATGCATCAGTCAATAATGGACTTGACATTATCATATTCATTCCCCTCAATATAGATTCATGAGGAGCATCCTCTTTAGATAGAATTATTCCATCATCTTCAATGGATTGACCCTCGGTTGTTTTAGCACCCATAAACCACTCTGGAAGGCCATCCATGCACCATGTTGCCGCTTGAGTAGCCTTACTCAACAATTTTCTCATAGTGTCCAAATCTGCTTCAGATATTGTATCTAGGCTAATGTCACCATCGAATGCTTTCCTTGACCATCCTTGAAGGTATTTACCATGTTGTGGCATATCTACGATAACACCAAGAGAACGACATATTATGAAAGATGCGAACTCTGCTACGATTTCTTCTTGAGCATAGGATTTTGAACCAAATCCATTGGATAAATTTCGTGCTAATCTTAGTCTATGTCCTGTCGCATGGCTGATCTCGTGAGCCAATGTATGAATGAATGATTCCATGTCGTCAAAGTTTGCTGATGGTGGCATGTTGATTTCATCATTTGACGGACGATAGTAAGCCGCATTTACATCTCGGCCTCCTTTACCTATCTTGATATTCAATCCGGCCATGTTCGCGCTTAATTTAGCAATTATATCTGCTTCACCATCTCTCGGAGTTATAGGTTCGGGCTGAGTGAACTCAAAGTTTGGAACTTTGGATATTACATCATTCCAATCTAAATTGGTGGCCTCGATATTCCATGTCATAAATGGACGGCCTTGAGTCATTCCTCCTTCGCCTTTTGGAATGTATGTAACCTTCTTCTTCTTTGGTTTGCCCTTTGGATTCAATACAACATTTCCTTTGTCATCTTTCATATCTACATAGATAGTTTTGGACATTGGTTGCCATCCTACTGCAAAGTTATCTACGTCATTCCAGAAGGGCGTAGAAACGCCTCCTACATCAAAGAAATATTGACTCTCTTCTTCATCCCATACTAATTCAATTCCCATTGAACGGGCCACTTTGTACCATTGTTTCTTAGTTCCAAAGATCGGTAATTCATGTCCACTGAAATTAAAAATATTTGCTCCTTTAAATCTATATCCATTTACATTTACAGGGCGAGTCACTTCAACGCCTGATTGAGTTTTCCAAGGCTTATTCCATGATGGATATTCTCCTTTCATGAGGTCTTGGAAATATCCTACAACATCATCCACATTTTGATTTATCATCATATCTTTGAACTCTTGAGGAGTCATCTTGACTGAATTAATTACCTTAGATGGTGCCATCATCCCGACTAGAGCGAAGGGAAATACTAATCCTACTCCGATAGCAGTAGTCATTTTAATGCCAGATAGGATGCTTCTATTCCTCTTAATCTTGGCAATTTGGGCTGAATCTAGTCCAAATACCGATTGATAGAATATTGCTAATTTCTTAGCATGTTTCTTAACTGCTGAAAAAGAATTGTATTTTACACTTTTTCTCTGCCTTTCCCAGTCATACTTTGCATCAATTATCATTACGTTGTTTTCGTTCATTTCGCTGTCATTTAAAGAAGAGTAATCGCCTTCTCCAATAACCACGTTGATAGGGTTGATTCCTATCAAAATTGTCATCATTATTATCATCATTTTATTCATCATATTATTTTCTCTCCATGTCAATTAGCATTTACGCCGGTATGTCGGTAGTGTCATGGGTATAAGAATACTTTCCGATTACCTATGTATAGGGAATTGTTTTTTTCACCCTCTGAAATCCTAGATATTCCTAGATATCTCTATTTTGGACATTAATGTATATCTTGATCAAGAACTCTATAAATCGGCTTCTATGTGTCGTAGAACCCACAATCAACCCTCTGAAACGCCTCCTCTGATACTGGACATTAATCCCATAAAAGACAGTTCTCTAAAGGGTATTATGGATGAGAATGGCAGTATATTTTAAATTGTCTTTTATTGGGTTGTCTTTAATGTCCACTATCTCTCAATTACTATACTCTATTCTCTATCTATTCGCTAATAGCACCTTGCAATCAGGTCGCACAATATCTCCTCCTTTCAACCCCATTCAGTTACGTCAAAACCATCTGCGAAAATGAGTTAGTCGTGTTTGCAATGTGGGGCAATGTGAGGGTGCAATATCGCCCAATGCATTGACTGATTTAGCCATTGCTTTTGAGGGGTTGAGATCGGCTCATCTCCGCCCTCAATGCGCCTCAATCCTTGGCCGATTTGAGGCCAATAACAGGGGTTTTGAGTGAGTGATGGTGGGTTGGAGTGGGTTAGTCGCCCAATGGGCTTCTAACCGCCCTACAATGGCACGTATTGGGCTTGAATAAAGGGCGTTTGAGTGAGTCTGAGAGGGGTTGAGTGAGTGGGCGAGCCAATGCTATGCAATGGCTCTGAATGTGGGGATAAACACCCTTTAGAGGGCTATACGAGGCTATAACCCACCCTTCCGGGTGGGTCTGGCATTCAGTCACATTGACACAAAATCAGGTTTGGAGTTTTTTTTTTTTATTTGGTCTGCCCCCGGCCCTAAGCGTATATGCTACTCGGAAAAATTTTCCATATTTTTTTTTATTAGGTGTGTCAGTGCTGTCATTTAAGCGGGTTTGGAGGGGTTTTGCGATTTTTTTCCAATATTTTTTTTTAAAAGGTTTTTTTAAGGATTGTCTGTCTTAGAAGTGTATGAGCGATGCCTTTGAAGTAGCATGGAGATTAACAAAGGGATCTGCCGCGCCATCATATCATCAAGAAAAGAATCAAGGGATAGAAAACTTAGCAATGAACCCTGTGGATGATTCTATGGCTAAGTATGGAAAAAACTTTGATTCAGGACATAGTAGGGAAGCGGCACAAGAAAATGTGTATGCTGAACAAGGTAGTAGAGGCCCACAAGCATCACCTAGAAATGTAAGCAGAATGTCTAATACGGCAAACAACCCCGAAAGAGCCATACCTGATAATCCCGCAGTTGCAGGAGTCGCGCAAAATACAGCATATGGTAATAGAGTAGTTGAAAGGGCACCTAGACCTGATGAAGGACAAGAAGATTCATTCGGAAGTCGTGGGTATGAAGAGGGCATGGGCGATTCTTCTTTCCAACCTAGTACAGATTTTAGTGGGAATATCCCGCAACCACAGAAAAAAGGTGGCATGTTGAGTAGATTTATGCGAAGGTAATGCCCCAAATTTCTTTAACAATTGAATTATAGGCATAGCATGTCGGACACGTTTGAGCAAGCGTGGAGTGTGATTAAGAATTTTGATGAGCAAAGGGCGCAGATGGGAAGGCAAACAGAAGCAGATATGCCCGATGTTGATGAAAATGTTGGTTTGAACTTTAATACAGGAGGAAATCAAGGAGATTGTTGTCAAAACTTGCGAATGGAATGGACGACTATATTTGAATTAGCAAATAATAGAGATAGCGAGATTTGGGAGGATAAATCAAATGAAGCAGAAGGGATGTACCCTGATAATTGGTTAGAATTACCTTGCGAAGAAATGATTGCTTACTTCAATAGCGTCATCAAAAGAGATTTAGAAAAAGATATTAAAATACTTCCTACGAGCGAGCAACAAGAGGCTTTTGACAATATCAAAAAAGTCTATGATGATGCATTAGAAGCCCTTGAAAATTACAATACTTGTGTGCGTGGTAGTTTTGAGGATCAAGATTTTGGTGGCGATTTCCAAGCATCAAGAGATGTGTTTGAAGATTCTTGGAAGGTAGTCAAAATGCCTATCCATGAAACAGGCATACCCGGCATTAGATTTGTAACTCAAGGTGAAGATGAACCAAGATGGAATGATATGGATAACGTATTTGGTTATGTTCCTAACTTAGGACAATTGAATTCAGCAATTGAACCTATGACACCTCATAAATTTCTTACAAGAACAATAGGAGATAAGGTGGGGCGTGGCCTTAGAGGTGGAAGAAGAAAAAGAAAGGAAGGCCCATTTAGGAATATGAACTTTGCTAATATTTATGATATGATGCGGCATGAAGAAAAAAATCGAGAGAGTAATGAACAATTATTTGGAGATAAGGATCAAGAAGGAAAATTTATACCATATAGAACTCCAAAATTAACTCCTAGAGATACAGGTGATATTCATTATCGAGATTTAATGGATAGAGCGCAAGCGGGTGAGGATATTTTGTTTGGTATGCCTTACATTTTTCCTAACATGGATGATGAAGATTTAAAATACACAGGTCACGAAGGCAGACATAAGATGGCTGAATTAGTTGCTAGAGGGCATGGAGATAAGCCTCTGCCTGTAAAGGTAATAAGAGGAAAGTAAGATAACTCTTTTAACAATTGTACTTTGCTTGGGTGTTATGAGCGATGCTTTTCAACACGGTTGGGACGTATCTAAAATAGATTTTCGTACAAATATTCATCCCACTTCACCTAATGCTTTGGGATATTCGCGCATGAGTGATACTCCTGAAGAATACTTCTACCGTACACCTATTGGTAAGGACGGACAAGGTAACTTGATTTATGGGCCAAGAAATCAGTCTGTCAAAGATACTTCATTCATCCAACTTCCTAAGTACAATGAAAAAAACGAATCTTTGCGAAGTTTCAAAGACCCTCATCTTCGGCGGCTCTGGGGATTTGGCCCTGATACTGAATCAACACAACAGCACTATAAAAAATATATAAATCAGGCGGATAAAGAAGATTCTCAAGATATAATTAGCACCATAATACATGAGTCAATGCATGATGCAGATCACAGAGGTGATGCTTATTCAGAAAATTTAACTGATCCTATTATGCCTACTTTTGGAAATAGAGGAAAGTTTACAGGAAGGTTTTCTGTAAATGGCACAGATACAGGCGGGATTCTTGATAAACCAACTCTATGGAATTTATTGTCGAACGATTGGTCTAAAAAAAATAAGTTAAAAGACAATGTGCCACTAACAGGATCAGGTTTATACAGAGATAAAGGTCTTGCCTCTGAAACAATGGCATATACTGGACAACACCCTTTTGATGAACAACTAAGAATGCACAGCCTTTTATCTCATTCTGCTGTACCTCCTTCAAATGTTGCTAGTGTAATTAGAAATTATGGAGATTGGAGGGGTTCACCCTTACCTTGGGAGCCTCGGAATCTCAAAGGTAAAAAACTGACTCCAAAACGGATGAAAGCGAGTATAAGAAGGGGTAATTTGCCTCCTTTTCCGTTGGTATTAGATTCAAGAGAACGAATAAGAAGGAATTTGAATAATGCACTTAATGATACTGCAATGACGCGCATGATTGAATCGGGAGAATTTTTAGAGAAACCAGAGACAGATGGTGATCCGTCATCAGTTGACCCTTATCACGGGAGAGGAAAGCGTGACCGTACATCATCAGTTGATTTTAAAGAAGCACAAAAAGAGACAAGTAAATCTCGTAACGCAATTAATAGTTATTTTAGAAATAAAAATAATCCAACTCCTAATAGTTTGGAAGATTTGCCTAAAAAAATTCAAGCATTGATAGGCCAACAACAATTAAGAGGAATACTTGGAAGAATGAGGGGTATGTCATCTGAAGGAAAGACTTTGGATGATTCAATGGGCAGGGCAGAGATAAAGTTATATGACCAGTTAGGGGTTCCTCAATATAATAGGAATTACACTTCGATGTATAACCATCCATTAGAGGAAAAATTAGAACAAACTCCTAAGTCTGAGAAAGACGAATATATTAGGGAATATCTTGAAACTATGAGAAATACTACTGAACATAAACTTTCAGAAGATGAATGGGGCCAAAAGGAAGGTAATACTCAAATATGGAATTATATTGATGATAATCCAGACTTAAAAGATGGATATGAGGATTTATTTAAGCCTTTGGAAAGTTATTATGGAAACAGGTCAACTCATTTTGGGGATTATAAATTAAAACCTTCAGGCAGACCCATACAGGAAATCATCCCGCTAAAAAACGCTCCTCCTATTGGGATATCCCCTACTGATTGGGTCGCCTTTGAAAATTTCTTTGCTAAGGGGAAGTCAGAAAATGAGTGATGCCTTCGATACAGCATGGGAAATCGCCAAAGCCGATACAGGCATGTGGGATGAAATATATGCAAATCTTTTAGCCCAAACAACAGGTATGGGAGATTTACCGTCAGCACCACATTTTACTGATTTTGTTCCAACTAAGATTGCAAGAGAAATTATACCTCCTAATGAAAATAATTCATTTCTAAATCCAGAAGGCCAAAATGACGAGGATTACCTTGAAGAACTGAAACGAAATACAGGAGATCATGGTTGGAGTGTTGATAGGTTAGCAGATTCAATAATGGAAGAGGGCTTTGATATTAATCATTTTATTGACAGAACTGGTAGGATGGATCCAAGTTTTAACGCAAATCAAAAAGGTTTAGAGGCATTTGAAGGCAGACATAGGACTTTAGCATTAGATAAGTTAGGTGCGCCTTATGTTCCCTTTTCGGGTAAATATGATGGGCATATTGAGGGGCGGCATAAACACCCTTACTCGATTAGTCCAAAATTTGAAAGAGATACGAAACTTGTTTCCAATGGAGGTAAAGCAAGCCCTTGGAGTTTAGGAGGTTATCTTAGAAGAGGAAGATTAGAATTGCCGCTTTCGTATATGTATGGCCGGGAGATGGTTCCGGGTATGGGTCGTTTGTTGCCAGATGTGGAAGATAAAAACATGAATCAAGAAAAACATTCAATAACTGATAAATGGTTTAAAACTCCATCATGGAAAAGAGTTTATGATTGAACATCAATATGCGTTTCATACCATTGATAGCAAGGGATAAGCCAAATTATTGAGCAGAACGCGAGAGGAAGTGCGATACCTTGATAGTAATACAAAGGGTCATCCGTGAAGAGGTAAAGAAAACTCAAGACTAATGGTTGATTAACTAGCCATCCGAAAAATGGCCGCAGGGCTACCTTGAAAGTGAGTAGCATACCTGCCCGCCGCCCCTTTGTAATACTTAAGAAACTTTCTTTAAGGAATGTACGTTAGGACTTTACATGCCCGATTCATTTGACATAGCATGGAATATTGTAAAATACGGAGATGAAGATCTTGATCCCGGCCAACTTGATGCTTATAATTCATATCAAAGAAGGCGAAACAACCCTGATGGAGAAGGCGGTAATAGACAAGATGGAGATGTAGACTTAACTTCTGACCAAGTTAGAGGCTCATCAACAATGCATCCTGATTTTAAGAACTTTGCAGAGACTATGTATGGAAATTCTGATGATCCATATGAAAACGCCACAGATGATGATTTCAAAGGTTTTAATGATGAAATGAGAAACCGAAAAGGGATGAGAGCAGTAGATGCAGGTTCAGATGATTGGACACCCGCACAACTCAGAGGTTCATCAACAGAAGGCCCGAATTTCTCAAGATATATGAATCGAAAGAAATTAGCGAGTGGTAATTCTCCAAATATGCGCGGTTTTATGACTTAATCTCCTTTTTAAAACCCAAATTTCTTTAACGATTGATTCTTAGGTAGTTGTATGAGCGATGCTTTTGGTTATGCATGGCGGATTACAAAAGAATATGATTTAGATGATATTCCAGAGGAAAACAAAAATGGCAATTGTTATCAATGCGCCGCAAATCACGTTATGGGCAATTCTAAAACTCATACTCTTGCACATACGATGGTTTCTGGACAGGGAGCCATAAGAGGGAAGAGATATGGTCATGCATTTACATTATACAATCATCCTGAAACAGGAGATGAAATGGTACACGATCCCAATCCCAAGTTAAACAATGGTAAAGGAATAGATATGGATGCAAGAGCGTATTTTGCTTTAGGAAATATTAATCCTGATGAGGTAAAGCGATATACTTATGAGGAAATGGGTAGAAAATTAATTGATACTGAACAATGGGGGCCATGGGATGAATAATTATTCATATTGCCCTAGTTGTGGTAATGCTTTAGGTAATTTAAAAGTCATAGATGGTTCATGTTGTAGGATAATAGGTGATTTGGATGACCGCATTTGACCGAGCATGGGATTTGCTCAAGAGGAAACTGCCCGACCCCCCCGCAGAAAAGCCCCCGCCATGCCCTTATTGTGGGAATACAGAAACACAATGGAGAATGGATCAATTATCATCTCTCAGTTGGCGATTGAATATGACCGATACCGTCCCCTATTACAGCGTTTGGTGTAAGAATTGGTTTGCAGACCCCGAAAAAGGAGAAGATAGTGGCTGTGAGTTGCTTTCACACGCTGATGAGTATGCTGAAATGCAAATTAAAGATACATGGATGAACGCATTTGATCCTAATCGAGAGATACGAGGGGATGAAGGAGTATGACATCATTTGACCGAGCATGGGATTTGGCGAAGATGCCCATTTACGATACTGATTATCCCGGCATTCGTTTTGTGTCTTATGTGGGTAATGAAACAGATGACGAAGGACACACAAGACATTCATACGGGTCTTCTAAGAAGTTTGGAGATGCGGTGACTGAAAGTAGGCCCGGTTATGGCATTGAAATGATGCGGCCATCTGAGTATTTGAGGGCGGTTGGTTGGCCGGGTGGCAAATTCACAAGACGTAGTGGTGAAGGCGGGCCGTTGCGAACACCAAGAGAAGCGGGTGATTTTCACTATCGTGATTTAATGGATAGGGCGCAAGCCGGAGAGGACATTGTTTTCGGTATGCCCTACATCAATTTCCTGATAGATGGAACAGCCCGTAGGGGTACGCAAGACGGCAGACATAGAATGTCTGAGTTATTGGCACGAGGGGATAGAAAAGTCCCTGTTGTGGCCGAGAGGGACGCGAATCTGCCACATTATTGCCCTGAAAATTGCCCTTGTGGCAAACCGGGTCGTGGTGTGCATAACCAATCACCGGAGTGGTAATTATGACAGCATTTGACCGAGCGTGGGATTTAGTGAAGATGCCTCTATGGACTGAATCAGGAACTACTGCTGACTATGAGCCTGAAGATTATACAGATGATGAACGAGGATTAACACATACGCCGGGTTCGATACACCAAAGATTTAGTCTTGTGCCGAAAATTGAAATGATTGAATCTCCTCTTCCTCATCGTTATTGGGAGTCAAAAGACAAGGATGCTAGAGGGTACGCGGTTTTACAAGAAGGCGATGCTCCCAATGACCCGATAGAACCTTATCACCAAATTTCTAATTTTGAATTAGGAGAGGACATACGAGGAACAGGTCAAGCACGAAATAGACTTTTAGAGATGATTGCAGAGTTGAGAGAACATGATTCCAAAGCAACCAGTTCCCATGTAACTCATAGTGAGAGGAACACGGCTGACTTTTGGGATAAATTAGTAGATGAGGGGTTAATAGATAGTGCATCTACCAAGCCATACGTTACAAGAACTCCTGATGGCAAAATCATACCATACATCAATAGGAGAGATTAGAATGACCGCCTTTGAAAAAGCGTGGGGTTTGCTCAAGGGTACTCGACAAATTGAGTATGATGCATTTTTCAATCCAGCGAATGTATCTGAAGATGTAATGGGGTTGAGTGCTAATATGACAAGAGAACAAATTATTAAACCCGGCCCTATGCCCGGTTTTGTGTTTTTTTACGATATCCAAACAGGTGATGAAAAATTAATGTCCGAATCTGAAGCAGAAAAAATATGGCCTAGTCATATAGATAGTAAAAGTTACTTAGGCCCTACTAAAAATGGATTAAGTACGTTTGCTGATGATGCTTTGTCTGAAAAAGACCCCCATTTTGATGAACAAAAAACAATAGATAGATTTACAAGAAAACGTATAGCACCATTAATGGCTCACGAAATAGGTCATACATTAGATAGTCAATTTGGGGAAGGCTCTGAGGCACAACAAGAAATGCCAGCACATATTTTAGAGCAAGCAACAAGAGATGTTCTCAATGATGCACCCTTTCGACCAATCATACCGATAGCGAATCGACATACTTCTAACAGAAATCTTACTGGTGACTACAACCCGAATTATGAATACAAGCCTACTGATGATACTATAATTTCAGGCGAACCAATGGCCTTCGACCAAGCGTGGGATTTGGCGAAGATGCCGTTTCATGGTACAAGCGATAAGGATTGGGATAAAATTGTTGAGAGTGGCGGGATGAGGCCGAACACCTTCGCCGCAGGTTACAAAGGAGAATACCCATTTGATGAAGATATTAAGACAACTGAAGAAGAGGCTATGGAAGATGCGTGGAAATATGCTATTGGCAATGTCCTAGAATCCGGCAAGGGTACACCTCACCTTCTTTACATAAATCCCAATCATCGTGATGTGTATTTAGAACCGGATGAAAGAGAGGGACATGCATTTAAGCCATTACCGGGCGACCCTCCATCTCCAAACCATTATTCATCTAAATTAAATAATTTAGGAGAAATAGGACATGTAATTTCACCATTTTCTATACCACTTGAGGCAATTGAACCTGTTCTTGAAGGCGACCCTTATGATGAAAATGATGATTGGGAAGATGAGTGGTATGAAAGGCAAATTGATATGTTAAGGGAGGTATTGTATTGACCGCATTTGAACAAGCGTGGGAATTGGTGAAGGCAGATGATCCTCTTGTTTATCGAGGCGAGGGACATAGTTTTGTTAGGCAAGATAGTGATTTCCGAAAATGGCTTAGAGGAAACAATTGGCCCGTTGATGATGATTTTGCACAAGTACCATTTAGTGAGCAATTGAAAATACTTTCAATATACAGAAATCTACAACGGAATGACCCTGATTCTGAAATGAATGATGATGAGTTTGTTGATAATGACTCATTTAACTCACCTGTTGTTGATAATATCGAATCTATCCTTGGGATGGTTGGTTTGGATGGTAAGATAGATCAATGCTATGGGTGTGGTTTAGAGGGCGATTTGAGAACATTTACTCAAAGAAGTTCAACAGGTAGGCTTGAACGTAGATGTCCATCTTGCGGTTCGTATGAAGTTCATGGTAAGGAGGCATACAAATGACCGCATTTGACCGAGCATGGTTGGTGGTCAAAGCCCCCATTGATGTTTATTCAGATCGTGGACGGGTGAGAGAAATTACCGATGATGAAATGTTGTATAGTGGTGGTGATTTTAGAGATGAATCACGCTATTATTCAGACGATTTGGATATTGCTTTGCATTATGCTTTGTATGGTTCAGCCGTTCCTTATTCCGATAGGGGCGGGCGAAGAAATACCGAAGGAAAACCAATACCATCAATGCGAAGAACAATACCAAGCATTAGTGTGATTGACCCAAGAGATTACCCAGAAGATGATAGAGGTATAATGCAAGAAGATCCTTTCAGCCCCGGAATAGGGGTGATGGATGATGAATATAGCGGGAATAAATTATCGCATGATAAAGTCATTGAATTATTACAAGAACACATCAATGAAGGCAGATACAAAAATATTTTGGGTGGAACAACAGGAGAGTTATTCAATGATGAAGAAAGAGGGAAACACGCAAATGACGCTTTAAGCCGTTTGATTGCATATAATAAGAATGAATCACTTGAAAGGTGGAATCCGAATCCACCGAGTTATGAAATGGGTGATGATGTATTTAGAACCGCCGACTATGACGATTTCATAGAAACACTTGGGCATGATGATTCAATGCCGGATATACTCGGAGAGTGGAATGATTTAGAAGATTGGCAACGAAAAGCGGCGATTGAGGCGGGATATAGCGAGGATGATTGGATATGACCGCTTTTGACCAAGCGTGGGCGGTAGTGAAGATGCCTATATATCATGGAACATCAACAAAACATTTGCCGGGTATATTGCGAGAAGGTTTGAAACCAACTTCAACCATGCCTGATCCTCATGTCCGACAATTGATAGACGATCAAGGTTATGATGAAAATGATGATGAATTATGGAATAGACTTTATGTTTATGGAGTAGGAGATAAGTTGATGACTCCTGCTAAATATTCGGTAATGGCTTCTTCAAGTGGGGATAAATTATATGGGGAGTATGGAGATAAAAAGGAACAAGATAGAACATTTGATCCAAAAAATCTTCCTTTGATTCTTGAGATGCCTTATGATAGTGCAGATTGGTATGATGATGAAATTGGTCAAAGTGGGTTTGGCGATGGTAATTGGATGATGTCTGAAACAGGCGTTTCTCCTAAAAACTTGAAAGTTTTTGCTCAGGCAAAACCTGATATGACCGTTGGGCAATATTTAGAAATGATTCGTAATAAAAGTAAAAAAATGAAATATGATGAAGAT
>Ga0114997_10000166_pt1 | contig 49955 bp, 49 predicted proteins | sample ArcticOcean_MG_C_2_FD_87045 | JGI IMG/M metagenome (GOLD analysis project Ga0114997, IMG submission 87045) | Marine microbial communities from western Arctic Ocean - ArcticOcean_MG_CB4_136 | ecosystem: Environmental > Aquatic > Marine > Oceanic | place: Arctic Ocean: Canada Basin | collected... | reverse complement strand
TCTACTTTATTTATTTTCATAAATTTAATTTGTTTTTTTAATTTATCTTTGTGCCACGTATCATCAGAATCAAGAAATGATATTAACCTACTCTTAGATTTTTTTATTCCAATGTTTCTTGAGTATCCAGCTCCTAAATTTTTTTTATTAATAATGATTTTTACATTCTTAATTTTTCTAAGGGTAAGTTTTACGAATGGTAATTCAGTTTTATCTATATCATCATAAATTAAAATGATTTCAAAATTTTTATGAGTTTGTTCTAGTACAGATTTTATTGTATTTTTGAAAAATTTTTTTTTCTTGTAATAAGGAATTATTATAGAAATCAATGGACTCATTAATATTTAATTACAAGCATTACTTAGAATTTTATTTAATTTAACGTAGTGATTAAAAAACGAAAATTGTCTTGTTAATATCAGATTATTTAAAATTAATTTTTTTTTTTTCACAGGACTACTAATAATCTCTTTAAATTTAATGAAATTTTTCACTAAATCATTCTCATCATTAGATTTAAATAGTAAACCGTTAAAGTTATCTTTTATTATTTCTTTTGGACCCTCAGGACAATCACTTGAAAAGACTGGAGTTCTGCAAGCTGCAGCTTCGATCAAAACAAAACCTGGGTCTTCCCACAATGATGTCAAAATAAATCCCTGAGACAAAGAAATATATGGAAAAATATTTTCAACATGGCCAATTAAAAAAATGTTTTTTTGTAGATTTTTTTTTTGTATAAAGGATAATATTTTAGATTTATCCTCTCCATCTCCAGCAATTATTATTTTAAAATCTGGAACATCAATAATTATTTTTTTGATCGCCTTACAAAGTAATAAAAAATTTTTTTGTTTTGTTAATCTTCCTGCTGTAAAAAAATATTTTTCTCCTTTAAAGGGCAAATTAATATCTTGCTTCTTTTGAAGATTAATTTTATTAATTTCAATAATTGGGTCGTACAAAGTTTTAATTTTTTCTTTAGCTACTATGCCAAGACTCTCAATATAGTTTGCTGTTGATTTTGTGGGGCAAGTTATCATATAAATTTTTGGTAAAGCTTTCTTCCACAAAAACTTTCTAAACATTCCAAGTTTTGGCAGCCCTGAGATTCGTAAAATAAATTTTGTCTTAAATTTAAAAAAAATTAACAAGATCAGGGGTAGTGATGTAATTAAATGAATTATTAGAAAATCTGGTTTTTGTTTTGAAATTAATCTTTTTAATGGAAAAAAAGAAAGTATAAATACTATTATAAATGACAATCTGCTTTTTAATTTTCCATATTTTGGAAGAAAGTTTAATAATTTTTTATTAAAACAATTTATTAGTTTAATATTTTTATCTTTTAATGTATTTTCAAAGGAATTGAATTCCCCAAAAAAATTAATTATTGAACATTCATAATTTTTTCCATAATTTTTTAATGATTTAGCTGAATTTACAACTGCTTTAGGCGTTGCAATAGGTACTAGAAATGGTGACCAATAATAAATATTTTTTTTAGGATTCAATTGATTCAATCTTTATTTCATTCGTGGTATTATAATTTGTATTTTAATAGTATATCCAAAAATTTAAATTAATGTTATTTAGAAACCAAAATTATAAAAATTATGACTGAATATGAATATAAATTAAACAATTCTTTATATCCTCTGATTTCTAAAATTCACAAAATCAATATCCTTGAGTTTGGGGTTCAAAAAGGCAGATCTACTCTTAAATTCCTAGATATATGTAATAAAAATGATGGATTTTTATTCTCAGCCGATATTGACGATTGTTCAGATGTATCAAAAGATCCGAGATGGACTTTTATAAAATCAAGAGATGATAATTTTGACCTAATAAAATCAAAAATACCCAAAAAAGTGGATGTAATATTTTTAGATAGTCTTCATGAAGCAGCTCATGTTGAAACAATTATATATAATTATTTTGATCTATTAAATAAAGATGGATACTTTTTTATAGATGATATTTCACATCTTCCATATTTAAAAAATAAAAATGCTAATAGTTTTTATTGTGAAATCAATAACAAAGAAACTTTTAATAAAATTCTAGAAATTTATGATAATAATTCTCATTTGTTTGATTTAAATTTTTCTTTTATGTCATCTGGTTTAGCAATAATCAAAAAAAAATCTAATTTACCTCTAAATAAAGGCCATAGAATTGTAACAAGAGAAAATTCATTTAAAAATATTGTTAGACTGCTATGGAAAATATTCAAAAAAAATTAATTATATTTATGCCATCTATTGATGGTGGAGGTGTAGAAAAAAATCTATTTCTTATATCTAATTTTTTATCTAAGAAAATAAACAATCTCACGGTCATTACTTTTGATAATAGATTTAATAAAAAATTTAACAAAAAAATTAAGATATTAAATGTTATTAAAAAACCAATTACAAAATACTCAAAATATTATAAATATTTAAGATGCATACTCTTACTGTTAATTGAAATTAAAAAAAAAAAATGTTTAGTTTTTGCCTTTCAAGCAAATATTTATTGTTGCATTTTATCTTTTATATTTAATTTTAAATTAATCACACGATCTAATTCATCGCCTTCAGGTTGGACCAAAAATTTTATCAAAAATATGGTGTTTAGATTTTTATTTAAGGTTCCAAAAAAAATAATTGTTAATAGTAAAGATTTTAAAAGAGAAATTGATAAAAAATTTAACATAAATACAAAAGTTATTTACAACCCATTAAATAAAAGTGAGATCAAAATATTAAGTCATAAAAAATTTAAATTCACTTTCTTTGATAATGCAAAAATTAAAGCAATTAATATTGCTAGATTTACTGATCAAAAAGATCATATGACATTGCTTAAAGCTATATTAATTCTAATTAAAAAAAAAATAAATATTAAACTTTTAATTATGGGTTACGGAACAAATAAAAATAAAATGCAAAATTTTATATCAAAAAACAAAATTTCTAAAAATGTAAAAATTATAAATTTTCAAAAAAATCCTTATAAATTTTTAAAAAAATCAAATCTATTTATACTTACATCGCTATATGAAGGCCTACCAAATGTGTTGCTGGAAGCAATGGTTCTTAAAAAATTTATCATTTCATCAAATTGTCCAACAGGACCTAAAGAAATATTGATGAACGGAAAATTAGGTAGTCTTTTTAAAGTTGGGGATTATAAAAAACTAGCGTCAATTATATTAGATATTAGTAAAAATAAAAAAAAATATCAAAAATCAATAAAATTGGCCTATAAAAATTTAAATAGATTTGATTATAAATTAAATTGCAAACAATACCTAATGTTAATCAAAGCACATATATGAAATTAAATTTTTTAGATCCACAAATCAGATATTTAATTGATTATTCAAATCTTAAGTCCGGTGTAATAAAATATCAAAATGATTTTTTGAATGAAGTTCAGTTAAACGAGTTTATAAGAAATCCATACTATGGTTTTCCATTGCTTTTACCATTGGGTATAAAATACTTTGATTATAACAAAAATTTTATTTTTAGAGTTGAAGAAAAAAAAATCTTAAATAAAATTTTTAAAACTAAAAAAAAAAATTATATCGGTGCAAAGATTTTTTTTCAGTTTGGTAATAAATTTGCATATAATATCAAAATTAAAAAAAAATATTTAAATCATTTAGATGAGATTAATAAAATTAATAAAAGCTTAATTAATAAAATTAAACTTATCAAAAAAAAATCTTATGTAAGTTCTTTCCAAACAAGAAATGTACCTCATCTTGGTCATGAAGAAATTATAAAAAGACTGATGAAAAAAAAAGGTAAAGTAATAATCAATCCTCTAATTGGAATGAAAAAGAAAGGTGATTTTAAAAATGAGATATTATTTAAAATTTTCAATAATTTGATATCAAATAAAGATTATAAAAATAAAGTATACTTCAAACCAATGATAGCAAATATGCATTATGCGGGACCAAGAGAAGCTATTCATCATATCAATCTTAGAGAAATGGTTGGATTTAATAGATTCACTGTTGGTAGAGATCACGCTGGTGCAGAAAATAATTACAAACCTCTTGATGCTTATAAAACTGTAGTTAAGAATAAAAAAAAATTCAATATTGATGTTTTTTTACACAAAGGATCATACTTTTGTAATGACTGTAAAAAAATCATACTTAAATCAGATTGCAATCATAAAAATTTTACAGAAATCTCTGGTAGTCAATTTAGAAAAAATTTACTATCAAAAAGACATTTTAAGTATGCTAGAAAATCTATTCAAAATTATATATACAAACTAAATAATAAATTATTTTACTAATGAAAATCTTAACGACTATTGGTCCTGAAACCGTCAAGTATAAAAACTTAAAATATTTACTTGATAGAACAGACATGATCAGAATTAATAGCTCACATAACTCAATCAAGTGGCATAAATCAACAATAAAAAAGATTAAAAAGATTAATCCTAAAAGTGTAATACTTATTGATTTTCCAGGTGTTAAACCAAGAACTAATAATAAAAATCCAGTAACAATTAAAAAAAATCAAATCGTTTCGTTTAGATATGGTACCAAAAACTTAGTTGACGACATTTTATTAACTAGACCCTTACCAAAAAATATTAAAGCTAAAATTTTTTCAATAGATGATGGTAAATTTTATTTCAAATTAGTCTCTAAAAATAAAAATTCAGTTAAAGGAAAAGCTTTACAAAATTGCATAATTAAACCAAAAAAAGGTCTTAACATACCAAATTCAATTTATGATGATAACTTGCAGGAACAAATTTACATGAAATATTTTAATTTATTTTCTAAAACTAAAATTGATGCTGTAGGTCTTAGTTTTGTTCAAAATAAAAAAATAATTGAAAAAATTAAAAAAAAATATCCTGAATTAAATTTAGTTTCAAAAGTAGAGAATAGTGAAGGTCTCAAAAATGTGGAAGAAATTTCTAAATCTTCAGATGCAATAATGATTGATAGGGGAGATTTGTCTGCAGAAATTGGTAATGACAAATTATATGATGGTATTAATAAAATCTCTAAATTTTGTAAAAAATACGGTAGACCACTAATCATGGCTACAGAAAATCTTGATTCTCTTTATAATCAAAATATACCTTCAAAAAATGACATCATTTCCTTAGGGCACTCAATGGAAGTAAATTCTGATATAATTATGTTAAGTGAAGAAACGGCAATTTCACCGAGATGGAAAAAAATTTTTAACTGGCTGAGCAATTTTATAAATTCAACAAAAAAAAATAAAGAACTTGAATTTTCAAATGAAATTTTTTGGAATATAGCGAAACTTACAAAAGATTATACTTTAGTATTATTTTCAAGACATGGACTTATGTTTGATAAAATTTTTGAAAATAATGTTAATAATAAAGTAATTGTGTTTACTGATAAAATAAAAACATTTAATTTATCAAGATTTTATAAAAATACTGACTCAATATTAACTAAAAAATTTAATAACAAAAATATAAATAAATTTTATTTTAATAATATTAAAAAATTTAAAAATAGAATTTTTAAAAAAAATGATCACGCATTTCTTATTACTATTTCTTTTCCAAAAAAAGGAACTTCAGCAAATTCAATATCCCTAATTAGGAAAAAAGATTTTTGATAGTGCTAAAAAATATTGTTAAATTAATTTTATTTTTTTTGATAAAAATGATTCCAAAAAGTAAAAATATTTTAGTTTTTGGAGATAGAGGAGGTATAAGATTCGCAGATAATTCAAGATATCTTTTTTTTTACTTGAACAAAAATCATAATGAATTTAGGTGTATTTGGATCACAAAAAGCCCTGAAATTTTAAATCTATTAAAAAATTTAGATTATGAAATATACCTATCAAACAGTATTAAAGGAATTTATTATTGTTTAATAGCTAAATGGCATTTATTCAATTTTATTGAAGATGATATTCACAAAATTATTACACCATTTTCAAATTCTATACTTTTGTGGCATGGGGTATTACCAAAAAAACTAAATTCTATTCATCATAAATCAAATATTGTTAACAATTTTATTTATAAAAGATTAAAAAAATATTTTGTTTATCCTAACGAAAAACTGGCAAAAAACATAATTGATCGTTTTCCAAAGTATAAATATGATTTATTAAAATCAAATTTGCCTAGAAATATACATTTAGAGGAAAATAGAGAAGCTTTTTTAACTAATAATGAAGATAAAATCATTAAAGAAATAATTTCATCTAAAAAAAAAATTTATGGATATTTTCCTACATGGAGAGAGGATGGTCTTGAAATTTTTAGAGATATAAAAAATTTAGAAAAGCTTAATGATTTAAATGATGTTTTAAAAAAATCTAATTCAATTATCTTGTTAAAAAAACATATGAATTCAGAAAAAAAGGATGGGGACAGAAGATACAATCCAGAAATAGAAACAATGATACTAAAATTACAAAATCTAGATAGTTTTATATTTGCAGATTATGATACAGACTTAAATTCAATCCTTATTAAATGCGATTATTTAATAACAGATTATTCAGGTGTTGTATTTGATTTTTTATATTTAAAAAAACCAATAATTTTATATGTACCCGATTATAAAGAATTCTTAATAAAAAATGGATTTAATCTAAATATAGTAGAAAAAGAAATATCTAGAGTAGCTAAAAATATTGATGAATTAATTCATTTAATTAAAGATTCTAATTTTCAAAATAAAAAAATTGATAATAATAAACTGATGCTATTAAACGAAGTCTTTCCAAAAAAAAATAATAGTATACAGAAAATTTTGGAAATCTTAAAATTATAAAAGAGTATTAGTCAAGAAATCATCAATATTATCGATGAAATTAAAGCTAGAAAGTTAATTAATAATTTATAAATATTTTCACTAACATGAATTATAAATAAGTTTCCTAAAGTAATACCAAATATTATTATAAAAAAACTCAATAATTCAAAAGGGTACTCAAATGAATTCTTAAAAATTACAACAGTTATTAAATATTGTATTGATGCTAACATAAAGTAAAAAAAGGTAATACTGTACCTAGCATCAAGTTTATTTTTTTCATTGGACAGGATTAATGACATTAGAGTTCCACCTGAATTAGTTAACCCATGAATTACTCCAACAATTGAAAGAATTGATATTCTAAAAAAATTAATTTTAAAAGTAATTCTAGTTTTTAAAATAATCATAATGATTGATAAAATCATAACAAAACTTACCAAAATTTTAAAATTTATGAATTCTTGGTAATATTTAAGAATTAATACTCCGACAATAATTGAAGGTATGCATGCAATAAAAAATTTTTTAAATTCCTTAGATGTTGCGAAGTTTGTTTTTTTTTTTTTAAACCTAATTATGATTAAATTTGTAACACTTGTTAATATTGAAAGAGGTAGTAAATAAAAAAATATTTCTACAATTGAATAGCCTTTTATTAATAGAAAGGGAGTTCCAAGAACCAACACACCCACTCCCACAGCTGATTGTAATGCTACGATAAGACATAAATAAAGCAGGGTAAAATAATTTTCGTAAATTAACATTTGAACTGGCTAAATAATATTATTTAATTATTGTATAATTTCTACACATCGCAAATCCATGCATTACGATATTTAATTTCTATTTTATCAAAAAACCTTCTTTGATCATATTTTTGTTAACTTTATTAATTACTGTTAAAACAAGTGAAATATTCATGATTTTTTATTTAAGAAATTTTGTATACTATTATTAATATGATTTATATATATAATTTTAAAATTAGTTGGCTATTAAAAAAATTAAAGCTAAAAAAGCTCAAATAGATACTTATCTTTTGTCAACAAATTTATATATGAAGTTATCATTATTCAAAAAAATTATATTTGGGTTAAGTAAGATTTATTTGCCACAAGATGCTCAACCTCTGTTTAACAAAAATAATTCTATATCAGACTCTTCTTCAAGTTTAATGTTATGTAATTTTAGAAATAAAAATTTAAATAAATTTTATTTTAACAATATTAAAAAATATAAAAATAAAATTTTCAAAAAAAATGATTTTGCTTTTTTTATTACAATTTTGTTCCCAAAAAAGGAGCAACAGCTAATTCGCTTTCTTTAATCGAAAGGAAAATATATAATTCATGATAAAAAATTTTATAAAAATCTTAATTTTTTTTATAATCAAAATTACTCCTAAAAAAAAAAATTTATTAGTATTCGGAGATAGGGCTGGTCTTCGATTTGCTGATAATTCAAAACATTTATTTCTCTATTTAAATAAATATAAGAATAAATTTAGATGTATCTGGATAACTAAAGATGAAAAAATTATCAAATTAATAAATAACAATAATTTCGAAGCATATAAACAAAATTCTTTAAAGGGAATTTACTTTTGCTTAATTGCAAATTGGCATCTTTTCAACTTTGTTGAAGAAGATATTGATTCAAAAATTACTCTTTATGCGAAAAGTATCCTTTTGTGGCATGGTGTGTTACCAAAAAAAGTAAATGAGATCAGTCATTCAACAAATTTTGTAAATAACTTCATATTCAAAAGAACTGAAAAATATTTTGTTTATCCTAATAAAGAATTAGCAGAGCCTTTTTTAAATCGATTCCCAAAATACAAATATATTCTACTTCAGTCAAATTTACCAAGAAATCTTGTATTAGAAAACAAATTAAATTATTTTCATTCAGACTCTGAAAAATCTTTAATTAAAAGAATTGAAACAACAAAAAAAAAAATTTTCGGATATTTTCCTACCTGGAGAGAGGATGGATTAGAAATATTTAGAGATATAAAAAGTAATGACGAGCTAGAAAATTTAAATTCAACATTAAAAAAAAATAAATCATTATTGTTATTAAAAAAACATATGAATTCTGAAAAAAAAGATGGAGATAGACGTTATAACCCAAAAATAGAAAAAATGATAAATTTTCTGAAAAAGAAAGACTCAGTTATTTTTGCTGATTATGATTTGGATTTAAACTCTATTTTATACAAATGTGATTACTTAATAACTGATTATTCTGGTGTTGTTTTTGATTATCTATATCTAAAAAGACCAATAATTTTTTATGTGCCAGATTATGACGAATTCAAAAAAAATATTGGGTTTGAGATTAATATAATTGAAAAAAATATCGGAAAAATAGCAAAAAATATTAAAGAACTAAGTAATATAATTTCAGAAATAAGTAATAATGATATAGAAAAACCTGACCAAATAGAAATTAAAGAAAATTTGAAAGAAAAAATTTTTAATACAAATAATAATGGTATAGAAAATATTATTAAAATCCTAGAAAGAACTTAAATTTATGAAAGCAATAATTATTGCTGCCGGATTAGGCACAAGAATTCCACAAATAACTAAAAAAAAACCTAAATGTTTAATTAGAATAAATAATCAAACTTTAATTAAAAGACAAATAGATTTTTTTAGAAGTTTAAATATAAATAAGATTGCTGTTGTAAGAGGTTTTATGAAAAATAAAATAAATTATAAATCCATAACCTATTTTAATAATAAAAATTATAAAAAAAATGAACAGCTTGATTCATTATTTTGTGCAAAAAAATTTTTCAATGATGATATAATTGTTTGTTTTTCAGATATTATTTATGAAAAAAAGATATTAAATAAAATCATTAAAACTAAAAAAGACATTTCTATTGCTGTAGATAAAAAATGGAAAAATCGTTATTTAAAAAGATTTGATCATCCATTTAGTCAAGCTGATAAAGTAATTTCCAAAAATGGTAAGGTGCTAAAAATTGGAAAGAATATTCCAACTTGTAAAAGCAATGGAGAGTTTTTGGGTATATTTAGATTTTCAAAAGTAATTGCTCCAATTCTTATAAAAAATTATATGAAAATAAAAAAAACATATAATTCAAAATCACTTCAAATACATGACTTTTTTAATTATCTTGTAAAAAAAAAAATAACTGTTTATCCTTTATATGTTAAAGGTAAATATATGGAAATTGATACCTTTAATGATTATCAAATAGCAAAAAGGAAATTTAAATGAAAAAAACAATCTATGTGCCGCTTGCTGTTGACGTATTGCACAGTGCTCACGTCAATTTATTAAAAATAGCCTCAAAATACGGTTATGTTATTGTAGGTCTATTAACAGATAAAGCTATTTCAGAATATAAACGAATACCTATGCTCAACTTTCAAGAAAGATATAAAATAGTATCAAGTCTTAAGTTTGTAGATCAAATTGTTGAACAAGATCAATGGGATTACACAATTAATATAAAGAAATATAAACCAAATTATTTCTTGCACGGAGATGATTGGAAAAAAGGTATACAAAAAACCCTGAGAAAAAAAGTAACTAAAACATTAAAAGATATAAATTGTAAATTAATTGAAATTCCTTACACAAAAAATATCTCATCATCTGAAATTAAATCAAAAATAGAAAAAGCAGGAATAAATAGTGAAAATAGAATATCAATATTAAAAAGATTGATGAGTTCAAAACCAATTGTAAAAGTATTGGAATCACATAACTCACTAACAGGATTAATTATTGAAAATACAAAATTAATTAAAAATAAAAATATAAATGAGTTTGATGCTATGTGGTCATCAAGTCTTACGGACTCAGCAACTAAAGGAAAGCCAGATAATTCATCAGTTGATTTTTCATCCAGAATAATTTCATTAAATGACATGCTAGATGTAACTACTAAGCCTCTTATATTCGATGCTGATAATGGAGGACAAATTGAACATATTGCTTATTTAATTAGATCACTGGAAAGATCAGGTGTTTCAGCAATAATAATGGAAGATAAAACTGGACTTAAGAAAAATTCATTATTTGCAAATCAAAAAGATGCTAAACAAGCTACTATAAGCTCATTTTCAAAAAAAATTAAAAAAGTAATTAATTCGAGAAAAAATACAGATTTTTTAGTAATTGCTAGAATTGAAAGTTTTATTCTCAATAAAAATATTAAAGATGCATTAAAAAGAGCAAATGCTTATTCTAAAGCAGGTGCGGATGCTATTTTAATTCATAGTAAAGAAAAGAATACGAAACAAATTTTTTCTTTTGCCAAAGAGTTTAAGAAAAGTAAATACTTTAAACCTATGGTAGCTGTTCCTTCTACTTATTCTCAGGTAAAAGAACAAGAATTAATTAAAAATGGTTTTAAAATTGTAATTTATGCAAACCATTTACTAAGAGCAGCATACCCAGCTATGGAAAATGCTGCGAAAAGTATTTTGATTAATGAGAGATCCTATCAATTAGAAAAAAAAATTATTCCTATAAGAGAGATAATAAATTTAATTAAAGAGAGATAATAAATTTAATTAAAAAATGATTGAAGTAAAAAAGTTAGTTAAAGCTTTAAATAATACTAAAATTAATTTTTTTTCAGGAGTTCCTGATAGTGTTTTAAAAAAATTTTCGAACTCAATAAATAATAAAAAAAATCATTTGATCGCTGTAAATGAAGGGAGTGCGATTGCAATGGGAATAGGATATCATTTGTCAACCGGAAAAATTCCTTGTGTATATTTCCAAAATTCTGGTCTAGGAAATGCGATAAACCCTCTTGTTTCTATTGCTCATGATAAAGTTTATTCAATTCCAATTTTGCTAATGATTGGTTGGCGAGGATCACCAAGAATAAATAATGATGAGCTACAGCATAATGTTAAAGGTAAAATAACAATACAGATTCTTAAACTGCTAAATATTAAAACTTTGATTTTAAGAAATGACAAAGATATCAAGAAGATTAAAAATCTTGTTAATTTTTCAAAAAAAAATAATAAGCCTGTTGCATGTTTGATTGAAAAAAATACACTACTTGATAATAAAAAAAACTTTGACAAACTAAATGAATACTCAATTGATCGATATAGGTTTATCGAAGAGTTTCTGTCAAAAATTGAAAAAAATTCAAAAATAGTAGCTACTACTGGATTTACTTCAAGAGAATTATATCAAATACGAAAAAATAAAAAATATTTAAATAAAGGAAAAGATTTTTATATGGTAGGTGGTATGGGCCATTCGGCGATGGTGTCGTCAACGATTTCAAAATTTTTCAAAGGTAAATCATATTGCCTTGACGGAGATGGCTCTTTTTTAATGCATTTGGGATCTATGTTCACCGCAGCGAATATAGCTTCAAGTAATTTCAAGTATATTTTATTAAACAACAATGTACATGAGTCTGTTGGAAATCAAAAAACATTTATAGAAAAAATTAATCTTAAAAATTTTGCTAAATCTCTTAAATTTAATAATTATCATTTAATTAAAAATCAAAAACAAATTAAAAAAAACTTAGAATCATTTATTAAATGTAAAGGACCAAGTTTTTTAGAGGTAAGAATAAAAAATATGTCAATTAATGATTTAAAAAGACCAAAAAATTTGATCAATATTAAAAATAATTTTATGAAAAAATAAATTTGACAATGGAAATTAAATTAAAAAATATAAAGAAAAAATTAATTAATCAAAAAATATTAATTATAACAGGTCAAAATTCATTCAACTTATCTGGTGCTAGAGATAAGATATTTAATTTAATAAAAGAAGAAAATACATTCATATATTACAAAAAAAAACGACAACCTGAGTTATCAGAGTTTTTAGAAATTTTAAAATTAATAAATAAATTTAATCCAAATATCTTGTTAGGTATCGGAGGGGGAACTTCTATAGATTATTGTAAATTATGTAGTGTTTTTTTTAATCAAAAAAATATAAAAAATATAATTGAAAAAAATTTGACATTAAAAATAAAAAAAAAAATTCCTACATTAATAATCCCAACTACAGCAGGCACTGGTGCAGAAGTTACAAAATTTGCAACAATATTTATTAATAATAAAAAGTTCTCAATCTCTAATAATTTTATAAAGCCTGATTATTTTTCAATTATTCCAGAGTTATCCTCTAAATCACCAGACTACGTTAAAGCGAGCAGTTTAATGGATACTATATGTCAATCAACAGAGTCGTTATTTTCCGTAAACTCTAACCAAGAGAGTGTTAAATATTCATTAAAATCTCTCAGACTAGCATTTAGAAATTGGCAAAAATATATGAAATTGAATGATAAAAAAAGTGCAAAAGACATTGCTCGATCATCAAACTTTTCAGGAAAAGCCATTAATATTGCTAAAACAAACGGACCTCACGCAGTTTCTTATTATTTTAGTACTTACCACAATCTAAGTCATGGTCATGCAGTAACATTAACAATTAATAGTTTTCTTTATTTTAATTTTATTAACTCTAAAAAAGCGAAAAAAAAAAATGAAATAAAAGATAGATATAAAAAATTATTTAAACTTACAAAAACTAAATCTATTAAAGGTTTAAATCTGTTCTACCAGAGTATTATTGATAAACTTGGTCTAGAAATTAATTTTAAAAAACTGAAAATCAACTTAAAAAAGGAGATGAAAAATATAATAAATGAAACAAATTTAGAGAGACTTAAAAACGCTCCAATAGAACTGGATAAAAGAGATCTGTATAAAATTGTTAAAAATAATGAAATTAAAAATTTTAATAAGATTAAATAAAATTACATTTAAACCAATGAATAAGTGTGAATAAATTTAAAAAAATATCTAAATTGATAAAAAATTTTCTTCTTGAAAATGATGCGGAACCTTTATTTTACAATAATAAGATTAATTCAAAATTAGAAATTTGCTTTGATTTTTATAATTTTGGGAAAAAAAATAAAGATAAGATATTTTATGTTATAAAAAGAACACCTGGAGCAGGTTTATTTTCAAATTTAATATATGTATTAAATCATTTAGAAATAGCACAAAAAAATAATTTTATCCCAATTATTGATATGGAAAATTTTACAACAATTTACAATGAAAGAAAAAAAATTGATAACTCATTAAATGCTTGGGATTATTACTTCGAAAAAATTAATAAATATAAGTTGGAAGAAGTTTATAAATCACAACGTGTGATTATTACAAAAGATAAATTTTTTAAACAATTTAATAATACTATTTCAGATCAGAAATTCAGAAAAATTGGTTCAAATTATTTCAAAATTAAAAAAATATTCTTAAATCAATCGGATAATTACTTTAAAAAATTTCTTAATACAAATACTTTGGCAGTACATTATAGAGGTACTAGCTACAAAACTTCAGCAAATCATCCATTTCCTGCAACACATGAACAGACAATTAACAAAGTAAATCAAATTATGTCTTCACATAATTATGAAAAAATTTTTTTATGTACAGAAGATATGGGATTTTATTTAAAAATGAAAAAAAATTTTAGATCTAATTTATATTATCTAAATTCTTTCAGGTCTTTTAAAGATGATGCATTTAAAATTTTTCCAAGAAAAAATCATAGATATAAGCTTGGATATGAAATTCTTTTAGATGCTTTAATTATTAATAAATGTAAAGGTTTTTTGCACGCTCAGACAAATGTTAGTGAATTTGTTAAATTTTTAGATAAGAAAAATAAAATAAAATATTACACTTTATTCAATGGTTTAAATACCTCTAATGAATATCTTGCAACATACATGTGGCATTACAAAAACATAGTTCCAGAAATCATTGGTGGTTTCAAATATAAATAATGAATTTATTCAAAAAATATTTAACAAATCAGGGCCCAAAACCATATTTCAAAAAAAAATTTGAAATAAATAAGTTTTTAGTTACCGATGGATTAAGATACTTTTCTTTTGGTAAAAAAAATCCTAATAAAAAATTTTTCATAATAAATAGGTCTCCAGGTGCAGGTCTTTTTTCTAATCTAACATTTGTTCTAAATCAATTAAAATTTTGTAGTGAAAATCAATTTATTCCAATTATTGATATGGAAAATTTTACGACAATTTACAATGAAAAAAGGGAAATTGATAACTCATTAAATTCTTGGGATTATTATTTTGAAAAAATTAATGATTATAAAATTAAGGATGTATACAAAAGTTTAAATTTAATATTTTCAAATTCTAAGTTCCAAAAATTAATGTTTATAGATATTCAAGATGAAAAACTCAACAAAGTTTTTAATAAAATTAAAATTAAAAAAAAATTTATTATTGAAATGAAAATTTTTTTCAAAAAAAATTTTTTATCTAGTGACAAAGTGCTTGGTGTTCATTTTAGAGGCTCTACATACAAAACTGCTAGAAGACACGCTTATCCCTCAACCATTTCTGAAATGATTAAAAATATTGATCAACTAATTAAAAAATATAAATATAATAAAATCTTTTTAGTAACAGAAGAGCAAAAATATTTAGATGAATTAAAAAAGAAATATAAAGAAAAATTAATTTATTATCCTTCCTATCGCATGACAAAAATTGACTCTTTTAGAATATACCCAAGAGTAGATCATAGATATAAATTGGGGAAGGAAGCAATTATAGAAATGTTGATCCTTTCTAAATGCTATGGAATTACATATGTAAAATCAAATATAGTTAGTGCTGCAAAAAGATTTAGTAAAACAAAACAACAAGACCATGAAATATTTTTTGGATACAATTCTAGAAATATATATGTTGCTAGATGGAAATGGTACTTAAAATATTATTTTCCATTTATATTTGGTAAAATAAAAAAATATCAATAACTATTTTAAAAATACTTTCATAACTTCTAACTAATTATTGAGATTGGGTTGAAATTATATTTTGTATATCTTTAATCCACGCATTTAAATATTTTAACTCAGATTTTTTAATTAATTTTAATCTGATCATTAATTTATATGATTTTATTAAACAATATTCTAAATTAATTTTTTTCTCTGAAAAATTTAAGCTTTTTAGTTTATTTAATATATTTATTGAGTTTAGATATAAAGGTAATTCTTGATGATAATCATCAAAGAGATCATGATCATTTCTATTTTGAATAAGATCAGATCCATGGAATAATATTTTTAAATTCATTTTATTTAATATATTAATTGCAATATATCCCCTATATATATCTGTTGCTCGCATAGAGCATGTCGTTGGCAAATACATAAGCATACAAATATTTTTAAACCAAGTTGTATTTTGACTATTCGTTGGGGAAATTGATTTTCCAATACTAATTTTTTTATTTCTAATAAATTTAATATCAATTTTATCATTCATCAGCCTATAAATTGCATCTACATCAGGATTATTGTCAGCTAAACCTTGTTGAAGAAAAAAATTAATCGATTTGGTTGTTTTACTTACCCTAATTTTACTCGATTTGATTTTTTGAAGTGGTAACCCTCTTGGCCATATATTTTGATCTGTTTTTAAAAAATATTCATATATATTAATCCATCCGTTATTCAAAATTTCTTTAACAACATGTTTTGCCTTTCTTTTTTTAAAGAAATTATATTTTGGGAAGTTGTCATCATCACTCTCAATTAATATTTCGTTATTTCTTTTTAAAGCAACCAAATATCCAATATTTTTTCTTGTGTAGGAATTTTCGGGACAAATTTTTGAGTAATTAAAATTTAATTTTTTTTGTTCTCCTAAACTAAAGAATTTACCATATTTAATTTTGTATTTGATTGGGCTTTTCTTGTCTCCTATGATTATAAAATCCCAATTTTTTATCTTGCTGTATTTCGAAAATTTTAAAATATTTTTATTTGGACTATTTATGGTGGTAATAATTAATGCAGTTTTCATAAATTTAAATTATAGACAATTATAACCTATTTTTTTCAATAAATTTTAATAATTCTTTTGATAACTTTTTTGCTCCTAAACTAGAAAGATGGTCATCATCATAAAATAATGGATAATTATTTTCATGTGCAAAACATCTCTTTTGATCACAAAAAATTTTTTCAGGATCATATACATATAGGTTTAAGTCTTGCTTAATATTATCAATAAATTCATTAAAATAAGTATTTCTATTTTTAAATAATTTTTTATTTATTGATAAAAATTTTTTATCAATTTTGTTATCATTTAAAATTTTTTTTGCAAGTGGAGTTGGTATTTCCCACCCCATTTCTGGAGTTGATTTTATTATAATAATTTCTTTGTTTAATTTCTTTATTTTTTGCAAAAAATTGTAGATACTTTCATTTAAATCCTCAACTTTAAACTGGTTTGATTTATGATTATCTAATTTTATTAAAATGTGATCTTTTCCTTTTTCTATTCCACCTTCAAGGTTATTAAACCTTTTACCATTATAATAAAGATCCCATCTATAAAATAGAATTATTGTTTTTATTTCATTTTTTTTTTTAAGAAAATTAATTGTATCATCATAATATTTTTGACACTTGTATCTTGGTTGTCCATGTACCTTTACCTCGTTCGACGGAAGACACCCATTATAAGTCAATTGATATCCTCCTAAATTTTGTATCTTTAAATTTTTGTCTAATTCCTGCGAAAGTATACCCATGTGCGAGTCACCTATGAATGCATAATTTATATTGTTTTGTTCTCCTAATATACAGCTATTACTAGGGGAGATATATTTTCTTGGATCAGATAAGCAATCTGTAAAAAACTTATTTTTATAATAAATTTTTTCTTCTACTATTTTAATAATATCATCTGAATAATCTTTTTTAAAATTATAAAAATTAATTTTATAAGTTGAAAATAAAGCAAAGCCAAGACTCAAAATTATAAAATAAGTTATAGTTTTTCCTTTTTTAAAAATAATTTTTTTTCGAAAAACTTTCTCTATAAAATTATAAGATAAAATTGATAAAAAAAAACTGAATGCTATTAAAAAAAAAGTCTCATAAATTTGAAATTTTTTTGGTCCGAAATAATCAATATAAAAATATAAAACTGGGAGATGCCATAAATATAAACTGTAAGAAATTAACCCAACGTTTCGGATGATATTATTATTTAATATTTTATCTAATATACTTTGATTTTGTATTTCAATTCCAAAAAACAAAATAATTGAAATGCCTATTATTGGAATTAATGTGAAAACACTTGGATGATAAATTTTATCTGAAAAAAAAATGAACGATAAAAAAATCAATAAATATCCAAATATATATAATGAATATAAAGTATTTCTTTTAAATTTAATATTTTTGCTAAAGGTATTTTCTTTGAGTTTTATAATTGCAATAATAGAGCCAGCTAAAAATTCCCAAATCCTTGTTGGTAACAAATAAAAGCTATTTGATGGTAACTTAATTAAGGAAAAATCATCATAAAAAGGGAAAGTTCTTTTTAAAATGCCTCCATTATTTGCCAATATAAAGCTCAATAGAAACAAACAAATTAGTATGAAAACAGGCTTCCTTTTATAAATAAAAAATAAAAATAAAGGAAAACAAATATAAAACTGTTCTTCAATTGATAAGCTCCAAGTATGAAGTAAATGAGAATTACTTGCATCTGGCTCAAAATATGAGCCAGATTTAGCGAACCAAAAATTTGAAACAAAAAACGTAATACTTAGAATAATTTTATAAAATTCAACTTTTTCGTCATATAAAAATAATTTATTTTGAACTAAAGTTGAAATTAATATTACAAAAAATAAAATTGGGACAATTCTTCTAATTCTTCTCTCATAAAAATTTATAAAACTAAAATGACTTTTTGTCATTTCAGTAAACAAAATTGAGGTAATTAAATATCCACTTATTACAAAAAATATATCTACCCCAATAAATCCTCCCTGAAAAAAGGGGATTTTAAAATGATAGAGAATTACTGCAATTACAGCATATCCCCTGAGTGCATCTATATCGTGTCTATAACTAATCATTTAAGATTTTATTAAATAGTTTTAAAAAATAATTTCCTAATTTTTTTTTGTTTTTTTCAGAAAAGTTTTTATATTTCTGATCTTTTTTAATTTTATTTGTAATTAAGATACACATTTTTTTATTCAATTCCTTAGAAGATTTTTTTTTATAAAAAAAAATATCTTTATATTTAATCTCCTTATTTATTTTTATGTCTGAAATAATAAGTTTTTTTTTTAATGCTATTGATTCATATGCAGAAAATCCACCTGGTCCTCCCTCATATAAAGATGGTTGGATTACTCCTATACTTTTTTTAATTAATTGAAGTTGATCTGATCTTGGTATTAGATTTAAAATCTTAATTTTTTTGTTAAATATTAACTTACTAAATCTATTTTCTAAATTTTTAAAATAATTAGGAAATCTACTATCATGTGTGATACCTGTACAAACTAAGTCTATATCTTTAAATTTACTTTGTAAATTTTCAAACGCTTCAAATACAAGCTGATGATTTTTGTGTTTCCAAAAATGATTACATATTATAAAAAAATCATTCTTAATATTATATTTTTGCTTTATATTTATATTTTTTTTAAAAGGCGGATCATATAAATAAGGTAAAAAAGGAATTACATGAATTGATTTATTTTTTACTTTGAAGTTTTTTTTTAATTGTTTTTTAACAAAAAAAGAATTTACTATTATGCCATCAGTATTATTGATAATGTGCTTAAAATCTCGATTTCTTTTTTTTTTTTCATATAATTTGAAGTATCTCGGCAAATCTATATGTTGTAAGTCATAAATGTAACCAAGAGATTTAAAATTATTCTTGATTTCAATATCTTGTATTGGAAAAACTAAGCTTGGTGAATAATGCTTATAAATATTTTTTTTTGAAAAAAAAACAATTTTATTTCTTAAAATTTCATTTTCTCTTAAAAATAATTTGCTTACATTGGATATTTTATGAATTCTTTTTTTCTCTTTAAAAAAAAAATTTCTTATAATCATTAATGAATTGTAAATTAGTTTTTTAAATTGTATAACAAAGTTTTCATCAAAAACAAAAATTTTTAAATCATATTTTTTATTGAAATTTTTATTTTTAATAAGACTATAAGAAATATATTTAATTAAATTTAAAACACCTTGAGACGGATACATGCCTGATGTGACAATCACAAGCTTTTTCATAATTTATATTTTTCTTTTTTTGATAAATTTTGCTGGGACACCAGCATATACTGACCATGAATTTAAATTATTTTTTACTAAAGATAGAGCTCCAACCGTCGCTCCATCCTTTATTTGAGTTTTTCCTATTATAACAGTATTCGATCCTAATATTACATTTTTACCTATTTTAACCAATCCCTTAATTATTTTATTATCCTTGCTAGGTTTTATATAGTCGTTAATTTTAGAATATATTTTTACTCCTTGCGCAATATTCACATTATCTTTTATCTCTATTCCTCCTCCACAACCCAGATAACATTGGCCTCCTATATGAACATTTGATCCTATTTTTAAGAACCCTTCTTTTGCTGATATAATAGTATAATCATCAATTCTTACGTTGTTCCCTAATTGAATATTGCTCTCACCTACTATTGTTATATTTGAGGATATTTTTAGATTTTTTCCTCTAATTTTTAATTTTAATTTTTTTAATTTATTAATTGATAAAAAGTTATCTTTCATTTTAGTTATTATTCAAAAATTTTTTAATTTTACTACATATAAATTTAATTTCTTTTTCTTTTAAATCTGGATATGAAGGCAAGGAAATTCCTAAATCACATATATAAGTTGAATTAACAAAATTCTTCTTAGGATTTTTATACATGTTTAGCTTATGCATAGGTGTAAAAATTGGTCTTGTTTCAATATTATTGTCATTTAAATATTTTTGTAATTTAATTCTGGTGATTTTATTTTTAACTAATATAGTTACTAACCAATATGTACTTATTGTATCGTTAATCTGTTCTTGAAAAGTGACCTGATTTTTTAATATTTTTTTATATAATTGAAATATTTTTTTTTTTCGTTTTATAAATAAATCAATTTTTTTCAATTGTGCTAAGCCTATAGCTGCACAAATATTAGTCATTCTATAATTATATCCTATAATTTCATGGTTATAAAAGTTTTTAGATTTATAAATATTCAAACCTTGCGATTTTAAGAAAACAATTTTTTTAAGTAAATTTTTCTTTTTAACAACTACCATGCCTCCTTCACCTGTTGATATAGTTTTATTTCCATAAAAACTAAATGTCGAAATATCGCTTAATGATCCTACAAATTTATTATTATATTTGGAACCAATAGCTTCAGCACAATCTTCAATAATCTTTAATTTATATTTGTTTTTTAAATATAAAATATCTTTTTGTGAATAAGCAAAACCATAAAGGTGAACCAAGATGATTGCCTTTGTTTTTTTAGTAATTTTTTTTTTAATTTCACTTATATCCATTAACCAAGTTTTTTTATTTATATCAACAAGAATAGGTTTAGCTCTCACATATGAAATTGCATTTACACTGGCAACAAAAGTGATATTTGGGACAATAACTTCGTCGCCAGGTTTAATGTTAAGGGACAACAAAGCTAAATGTAAAGCTGCTGTACCATTTATAGTAACAGTTGCATATTTATAGCCAAATTTTTTTTTAAATTCTTTTTCAAAACTTGATACAAATTTACCTTTGGATGATATCCATCCTTCATTTAAACAAGTTTTTACATTTATAATTTCTTGTTTTGAAATTGAAGGTCTATAAAGTGGGATAAAATTATTTTTCAAGGTATCTATACATTTTTGTTTTATTGTACCAATAGTACAATTTATTTATTTCACTCATTTGATTTGTAAATTTTACAGATGTTAATTTTTTTACTTTTTTATTACTTCCATATGTCTTAAATACATCAGCAGAGTGTTTGGCTATTTTTTTTATTTTTAAACCTTTGTTTTTAAAATTATCACAGATTTTAAGTATATTTATAGGTTTTGATGAACAAATATTTAAAATTTTATGTCCAACTATTTTTTTATTTAATAGTTTATTAAATACCTTTTTAACATCACCTATATAAGTAAAATCTCTATAGTGATTTCCATAATTGTTAAGTGCAAGCTTTTCTTTTTTTCTCATTGCTTCAAAAATTTTGATCAACAGCATGTCTGGTCTTCCCCATTCTCCAAATATTGTAAAAAATCTTAATCCAATTATATTTTTCTTATATTTTTTGCTATAATAAGATGCAATTTTTTCATTAAATTCTTTAGATTTAGAGTAAATATTAATTGGGTTTAATTTTTGACTTTCAATACACGGGAATTTCTTTGAATCACCATAAACAGAGCTAGAAGATGCATAAAAAAATTTTTTAATTTTGATAAATTTAATATTCTCTAATAAATTTATAAAACTTATTATATTTGAGTTAATATATTTTTGAGGATTTACTAGTGAGTATCTTACTCCAGCTTGAGCAGCAAAATGAAAAATGAATTTAAAATTTTTTTTTTTAAAAAATTTTTTAATTTGGGAAGAGTCAGTTAAATCAATATTTAAAAAATTAAAATTTTTGTACTTTTTTAAAATACTAATTCTTTTTTTTTTTAATTTTACTGAATAATAATCATCAAAATTATCAATACCAAAAACTTTATAGTTTTTCTTGAGAAAATATTCACACATACTAAAACCAATAAAACCAGCAGCTCCTGTGACTAAAACTTTCATTATAAATTTTTTATAATCTTATTTAAATGTCTTACACTCTTATAAACTATAATTAAAAAAATAATAATTTTATTCTGCTTATTATCATTTCTTATTTGTATTTCTTCCTTAAAGTGATCTAAAAATCTTACTCTGCTTGAGAATCCCCCTCTTCTAAAAATACCAAAAATTTTATCCTTCTTAACACCAACACCATTCATTTTTTTTTTAACTATCATTCTGAAAAAATAATCATAATCTGATGAATATTTATATTTTAAATTATACTCTCCAACATCTTTTGCTGCGCTATGTTTGATAAAAAAACCAGTAGAATGACTGGTATAAAAGCCCCATGTAAAATAAATTTTCCACGGTTTATAGCCATGAAGAAGAGCCCAATGTTTTTTTACAGGTCCAAAAATAAAATCTGCATTTTTATTTTTATTAAAAGTTTCAATAACATAATTTAAAGTATGTTTGCTGTAATAAACATCATCTGAGTTTAGAAATCCTATATATTTACCTCTTGCTAGGGACATTCCCTTATTAAAGGCATCATAAATACCATTATCTTTTTCACTTACCCAAAAATCTATCTTATCATTATTTTTTTTTAATATGTCTATAGTTCTATCTGAAGAACCACCATCAATAATTATATGTTCATAATTTTTATATTTTTGGCTATGTAGACTGCTCAAACACTCTTGTAAATATTTTTCATTATTCAAAACGATAGTGATTACGGTAATTAAAGGTTGGACTTTATTGCTAGTCTTAAAGATGTTTTTTTCTCTTAATCCACCTTTTAAACTGTTTGTTAATTTCATAAAATAATATTTAAATTATTTTTTTATAGACAGAGAGTGTTTCTTTTGCACATTTCTCCCATGAAAAATTTTTACTTTGATTAAAACCTAAGTTAATAATTTTTTCCCTACAAGCACTATCAAAAGTTATTTCTTCCATTTTTTTAGATAGTTCATTTTCAGATGATGGACAAAAAGTTAAGGCTGCATTTCCATATACTTCTGGCAAAGAGCTTGTGTTGCTGCAAATAACCGGACATCCTAAAGACATTGCCTCAACAATTGGCATACCGAAACCCTCGTACAAAGATGGATAAATAAGTGCTGAAGCTTTTTTATATAAATTATATAATAAATTATCATCATTAGAAGGATAAAAAATAATTTTTTTTAAATCTATGTTTTCTTCTTTTAGTTTTTTTATTTCACTATTTAATAAGTTGCCTCCCCCTACACAAATAATTTTATGGGTATTGTAAATTTCTTTATTTTTTTTAAATGCTTTAATTAAAGAAATAAAATTTTTATATCTTTTTCTACTTCCAATATATAAAAAAAAATTGCTATCAATATCTATTTCATTTGTAAAAAAATCATTACTTTTATGAAAAGAGTTTCCATGATGTATAACTGAAATTTTCTCTGGGTTAATTTTGTATATATTTATTAAATCTTTCTTAGTATTATTTGACACAGAAATTATATGACTTGCTAAATCTAGTATTCTTTTTTTGGGTCTATAATCTTTTTTTTTACCAAATTCATAATGAAAAATTTCATGTATTAAATCATGTACAGTCACCACAAGTGGTCTAAAACTATCCGATTTTGCATAAAAATAGTCTGTTGTGTGTAATATTTGAGGTTTTATTTTACTTATTGATCTAAATGAAAAGTTTTTGTTTATGATATTTGTATAATAATTTAAATATTTTATCTGTGGTAAATAAATGCCAAATATGTTTTTTTTAAAATTTGATTTTGATAAGTAATTATTACAATATAAAGGGCTTAACACATATGCGTCATTATTAATCATGTTTAATTTTTCAAATAAATTAAAGAAATATCTTGAGGGTCCTCCATATTTTTGCTGTGAAAATATCTTAAAATCTAATAAAATTTTCATTACAAGTTAAAAATTTTTTTAATAATTTTTTTAATATAATCTAAGTCTTTAATACTCAAATCATAATAAATAGGTAATGAAATTTCTTGATTATAAAACTTTATAGAATTTTGGAAATCTTTTTTTTTGAATCCATATTTTCTTACATAGTATGGCTGCGTATTAATTGGTATGTAGTGAACCTGAAGATTTATTTTATATTTTTTAAACTCGTTAAATAATTTTTTTTTAGATATTTTAAATTTATCAAAATTTACTAATAATGGATATAAATGATAAGAATGTTTTATATTTGATTTTAACTTAGGTATTTTAAATTTTTCAGTGTCATTGAATATTTTATTATAAAAATTTGCAATATAATTTCTTTTTTTAACAAATTTTTTTAATTTCGAAATTTGACTCAATCCCAAAGCGGCATTAATGTCTGACATTCTATAATTCGAACCTATATATTGCATTTCATGATACCATGGTCCATGTTTTAGAGATAACTTTTTAGATCTTATTATTCCATGGGATCTAATTAAAACAGCTTCCTTATAAAAGTTTTTATTATTTGTTAGTAAGGCACCACCTTCACCTGTAGTAATAGATTTTACCGGATGAAAACTTAAAGTAACAATATCCGCATATTTGACTGCATAACCCCTATCTCCATCAATACTAGAGCCTAATGCATGGCAATTATCATTAATTAAATAAAAATTATATTTTTTTTTTAAATAATATAATCTTTTCCAGTCGGCTGGATGTCCTGCGTAATCTGTTATAATTACTGCTTTAATATTTTTTTTAAAATTTTTTAAAGCCTTTTCAAGTTTATTTAAATCAATTGTGTAATCTTCATAATTAATATCTATAAAATGAGTTGTGGCATTGGTCTTTTCTATGCAATTGGCTGAAGATAAAAACGTTATTGGTGAAACGACTATAATATCATTTTTTTTCCAATTAAGAACTTTGGCTGCTACATCAAGGGCACTAGTGCCGCTCGAAACTGCAACAGCAAATTTTGCTTTTAAAAAAAATTTTAACTTATTCTCGAATTTATTTACAATTGGTCCTTGAGTTAAAAAGGCACTTTTTAATACTTTGGTAACAGATTGTATATCTTTATTATCTATGCTTTGTCTTCCGTAATTAATCATTAAAAATTTTGAAAATCTTTTAGATTTGATTTAATTAATTTCTCAAGATCTATCTTTTTTAAAAAAACATTATTATTGTAACTATTATACGAAAAAGGTTTCATATTATTTTTTTTATAAATTTTATACGATGGGTGTATTATATAATAATTTTTAAATTCTTGAGTACTAAGTGAGTCACTTTCTGTTATAAGTTCCTCATGTAGTTTTTCCCCTGGTCTTATTCCAATTAATTTATATTTTGGGTTTTTATCTATCGCTTTTAAAACATCAAGGATTCTATAAGAAGGTATTTTAGGAACAAATATTTCTCCCCCTTTCATTTTTGATATACATTGAATTACAAATTTTACAGAGTCCTCAATGGTAATATTAAAGCGCGTCATTTCACCATGAGTAATTGTGTAAATTTTATTTTCTTTTTTTTGCTTTAAAAATAATGGGATAACAGATCCGCGACTACCCATTACATTTCCATACCTTACCACGGAAAAATCACATCTTTTACTACCCTTAAAATAATTTGCATTTGTAAATAGTTTGTCAGATGTAAGTTTCGTAGCTCCATATAGATTTATGGGTGCGGCAGCTTTATCAGTGCTTAAAGCTAAAATATTTTTTATATTTTTTTTCAAACAAATCTCGATAAGATTTTGAGCACCTATTACATTGGTTTGAATTGCTTCAAAAGGATTATATTCTGTAGCTGGAACTTGTTTCATTGCCGCAGTGTGAATAACAACATCTATATTTTCTTGTATTGCAAAATCTAGTCTATTTTTATCTCTTACGTCTCCAATCAAAAATCTTATTTTAGAAATATTTTTTTTTATTAAATCGTCTTCTTTCATTAAAAATTGCTTGAACTCATCTCTACTAAAAATAATAATTTTCTTTGCTAATTTATTTTTTAGTAAATGCTCTACAAATTTTTTTGCAAATGAACCTGTTCCTCCAGTTATAAAATAAGTTTTTTTTTTATTTTTCATGTTTATCTAAATCATATATCTCGTTACAATATTTAAGAGCTTCCATTCTGTGAGAAACAATTATTTTAGTTTTATTTTTGTACTCATTATTAAGCATCTTTACTATTTCTATTTCACTTTTGTTATCAAGGTTACTTGTAGCTTCGTCCATAATTAAAATTTCATTATCTCTTAATAAAGTTCTTGTTATACCTAATTTTTGTTTTTCACCACCAGAAATATTTGCAGCCTCTTCATCTATATATGAGTTAATACCATTAGGAAGCTTTTCAATAAATTCTTTTAATTGAGTTTGTTCAATTATTTTCATTATTTTTTTATTATCAATTTCTTTTTTATTCAAACCTAAACAAATATTTTCCCTAACTGTTCCATCTATTAAATGTATTTCTTGAGGAATAAACCCAATTAACCTTCTCCATTTAACAATATCGTTATATATATTAATTCCATCAACTTCTATTGTGCCTTCACTTGGTTCCATGAGGCCACAAATAATTTTCAACAAAGTACTTTTACCTGATCCATTTGAACCAACAATCCCTACAGAGTTCATTCTTTTAATTTCTAAATTAAAATTCTTAATAATATTTTTTTCAGACTCTTCATATTTAAAGGATATATTTTTGCAAGAAATTTGATTATTAAAATAAAATTTAGAGCTTTTTATGTTTTTTTTTTCAGTTTTTTCCTTCTCGAAATTTTTTACAATATTTAGCAATAATCTTGCAGCTGGTAAACCATACTCCATATTTTGCCTATTTTTTAAAATATTATTTAACGCTGGCAATATGCGAAGAGCAGCAGTAGCAAATAACAATAATTGGGCAAATAAAATTTCTACCGATAATCCTTTAATCTTATAAAAATATATCAAAAATAATATAGATAAAATTAAACTTGCTTCCAATATTACTTTAGGGAGAATTCCGATAATATTTCTATTTACACTTTGTTTTGCCATCTTGTTTATATGATAATAATAGTTTTCAACATAAAATTTTTCTAATTCTAATAATTTTATTTCTATTATGCTTCTTAAGGACCTATAAATATATTTAATACTATTTTTATCGTGATACTGTCTAATTTTTCCTATTTTGATAAGATATTTTGTAAAAGTTTTCCCGATTATAAAATAGATAAATCCAAAAAATAATATTACTAAAAAAGTTGTTTTTAAATTGATCATAAATAGCAAAATTGTGATCATTATAATTATCATTAACGAGAATAAAAAAGCTAGTATTGATGATATAAAATTATTAATAAATATTGAAATCTCATTATTTATGTTTTTTACTATTTCTGCAGTCAAAACCTTATTATGGAATTTAATAGGTTTTTTTAAATAATCTTCATACAATCTTTTTTGTAGTGAAATTTTTAAATTTAAAATAAATGAGGTTTGAAATCTGGTAAAGAATATAAAAAAAATATATTTAAAAATATATATCGAGACAATTAAAAAAATAATAAAATGAAAACTGGTTTCAGTATCAAAATTTTTTAAAATATTAGCTTTATCATTTGGGAATAAATCACTGTTATCGATTCCGAAAACTATCGATAATAACGGAATTAAAATACCAATTGAAAAAGCTTCGAGAATACCATTGATTATCATGAAAAAAGAGACAATTAAGAATCTTTTTTTTTCTTTATGACTCAAAATTGTTTTTATAATATTAAATTTTTCCACACTAAACTTTTGAAATTATTTTTTTTGAAATATTTGTATAGTAATTCTGATAAGGAAAATATTTAGAAAAATTTTTTCTTTGGTCTTTCCAAATTTTATTTTTTGGCTTTTTAATACTCAATAGTATTAAGTTTCTTAATTCTTTTTTATTTTTAGCTGATTTAACAAAGCCAAGTCTTTTTTGAGTATCATTTAAACTTTCTATACCTTTAATGGGCCAAATTTGGACCACAGGAATATTCTGACTTAAACCATCAAGTCCTGCAGCAGAATTTGGATGGCACATAATCGCTTTTGATACTTTTACGAGTTTAATTAAGTGCGTTTTACTTAGAATCCATTTACTCTTGTCATAATTTTTTAAAATTGACAAAAACTTTTTAGAATTTTTTCTGGGATGAATTTTAAAGATAATTGTCGTATTCTCAATCTTACTAAACACTTGCATAATATCCTCTAACTGTTCAGCTAGTTTATCAGAATAATCTTCATAAGTTTCAAATTTTGACACATAAGCAAACGTTATTAAATTTTTATTTTTAAAATTTTTTAAGTCAAAATCAAAACTTGAGTATTTTAATATTTGTTTATTCCACCAATCATCATATCTCGGAATACCACATGAATGTATTTTTTTTTTATCTATATAATTTGAAAAAAAAAATTTATCTTCGTTTCGGCCAACAAGCAACGCATCCCCATACAATTTATATTTAGGTTTAAATTTTTTTCTTAAAAGATAACTTTGTGGAGAGTGAGGATAATGTATAATTTTGGGTCTTAGTTTATTATATTTTGTAATTATTTTTACCCATCCAGAATTAATACCATAATCAGAAAATATAAAATCAATTTTAACATTTTTAATTTTTGTAATTTCTTTGATAATACTTTCCAATCTTTTAAGACTGTGTATTTTTTTTTCAAAATAGTCATTCATTATAAAATGAAAATTAACTGAGTTAACAAATTTTCTTAATATTTTAATTAAAAATAAACTGGAAAATTTTTCTATAAAATAACCATTAATCATTTTCATAGTTAAGGAAAATAGAGTTTTATTATTTTTTAATGATTTATAAATATTTTGATTTTTAAAATACAGAAATACATGATGTTCCTTTTTAAAAGAATATATTACTGGCATTATCCAATCTAGTTCAGAAATGCTATTATTTACGATAACAACTATAAAACTTTTATTTTTCATGTTTTTTACGTGTATTTAAGAATATTAGAAAATTTTTTTATTTTGTGATTAGTTTTCAAATTTGAGCTGTACCCATATTTTGCTAACACAAACATAATTCCAGCTCTTTTTGCTGTTTGCAAATCATAATTCATATCTCCACAATATAAACTTTCACTAGGATCTACGTTTAATCGCGAAATAGTATTTAATATCAAATCTGGATGAGGTTTAGATCTAAATTTTTTTACTGGTGAATTGACCAAATCAAAATTTATTGAATTTAATTTAATCTTTAATATTTTTTTTGTTCTATTAAAATCTTTGGATGTAACTATTGCAATTTTAATTTTTTTTTTTTTTAATATTTTAAGAGTTTTTTTAACTCCAGGATATAATTTTATAAGTTTTATGTTTTTTTTAGATACGAAATCATAGTGTTTTTTGTAAATTGAATAGTTTTTATTTATATTAAGTTTTTTTAGAATTTCTTCAAAAGGCATTCCTATAAATTTAAAATATTTTTTAAAGTTTATACCCAAATTATATTTAGTGTTTAAACTGTTCCATGACACTTCCATGTTGTATTTAGAATTAATTAAAACACCATCTAGGTCAAAAATTATAAGTTTTTTTTTCATTTAATAGAGTTTTCTAATTGGATCTTGTGGCATAAGTGATATAGCCTTTAAATAATCTTCTTTTACATCTACAGAAAATGCCTCATCTCTCATTTCGAAGGTGCCTATATGTATATCATTTTCAATTGCCCTCATAAGTTCAATGCCCTCTATACTCTCCAATTCTCCTTTTTTTAATTTTGAAAATTGTATTAATGTTTTCTGGTTAAATGAGATAACTGACATATGATAAAAAAAATATTTATTTTTTTTTTTAAACTCATAAGGTATCGCAGCTCTGCTAAAGTATAAAATTCTACCATTTTGATTTTTAACTATTTTTACAACGTTGGGAGATTCTGCGTAAAAAATTTTAGTAACTGGACATACAATTTCAAAACTTTTTTTTTTGTGAAATTTTACTAAAAAGTCTATATTTTTAGGTTTTAATAAAGGATAATCACTTTGAATATCAATTATTATATCGTTTGGTTTTAATTTTAATGCATATTCCGCTATTCTATCAGTTCCAGTATCATGTATTTTTTTTGAAATATATGCTTCTCCACCATGTTGTTCGACAATTTTTTTAATTTTAAAAGAGTCTGTGCAAACTACAACTTTATCTAATTTTTTTGACATCATTGCCCTTTTCATAGTGTGAACAATTAATGGAAGACCGTCTATCTCTAATAAAGCTTTTTCTTTTAGTCTAGAGGATTTTAACCTACATGGAATTAGTCCGTAAATCATTACTAAATTTAAATTTTAATTAAGCCTTTATTAAGATTATCTTTTAATCAGAAGTATATTATTTTAAATAATTGTAAAGAATTAAATGAAAAAATAATTAATTTTGAATTTTCCAGACAAATTGTTTTTTGTCTGGTACCCGCCAGTTTTTTCCATATTTTTTTTTCAGATATTCATGTGAATTATTAGGTATTAAAAAATTTTTACCATATAGTTTTCCTAATTTCAATTTTTTTAAATCATCATATTCTAAAAGAATTCCGTTATGATCATTACCATAATTTTTTTCAACTTCACCCAACCACATAATCTTATTATCAATTTTAACTTTTTTAAATATAGACACATCTATTAATCTGTTTAAAAAATTAAATTGAATTCTATCAATTTTAAATTTAGTTAAATTTGAGTAATATTCTTTTTTTTTTTCTTGGTGTTTTACGTTAATATTTTTAACACCATTTTTAATCAATAATGGTAAGTATATTTTTAACTTTTGATATTCTGCATCTAATATACCAAGATCAATATCCGCAGGTCTACCAGCAAAAGAATTTTGCCTTACAGATCCCAGCAAAGTTACAGCTATTAAAAAAAAATTAATTTCTTTTTTTTTAAAAAATTTTAAAAATTTTTTTAAAATCATAAATGAATAGATATGGTTTGAAGGTAAATTAAAATACTTTATATTAAAAATTTTTAGATAGATAACATTTGAATAAAATGATATGAATGGAAGTATAAAATTTTTTTTCTTTCTTATTGAATTTAATACTTTTTCATTATTTATAACTTTTTTTAGATAAGAATTAATTAAATAATAAAATTTATGTTTTTGTTTTCTATAAATAACTTTATACTTGCTCATTAAATTAAAATTAATATAACTAAATCTTTAAATAAAATGATCAATTTAATCAAATCAATAATAAGATATTTTATAAGTATTAAAGATAAAAACAATAAAGATCTCGAGGAGGTTTCTTCATATCTATTAAAGGAGATAATTAATGAAAGTAACATCAAATCAAAAACGGAAATAGACATTAATAAAATTTTAATTATGTTATCTGAGTTAAAAGGTACAAGTTTAGTAGAATGTCTAAAAATAATAAAATCTGTATTCTTAACAGAAAAGATTAGCGGAGATGTATGTGAATTTGGCGTAGCACAAGGGAAAACTACTAAAATGATTGCATACCTAATTAGGAATACAAACAAAAAACTTTATATTTACGACTCCTTTCAGGGACTTCCAAAACCTACTAAAGAGGATACAATGAAGGATGATATTTTTAAACTTGGAAATATCAATAACTATGAAGGAAAAATGTCTCATAGTGAAAAAAAGGTAATATATGAATTGAACCAGATAAGCTTTAACATGAACAATTTAGTAATTAATAAAGGTTTTTTTAATGAGAACAATAAGCATTCTTTCAAATTTCCAAAAAATATTTCTTTTGCATATATAGATTTTGATTTTTATCAACCAACAAAAGATGTGCTTCATAGTATTGAGAATTTATTGATACAAGGATCAATTTTAATAGTAGATGACTATGATTATTTTTCAACTGGAGTAAAAAAAGCAGTTGATGAATGGTATAATAGTAGAAAAGAATTTTTCAAAATTTCAAAAATCAAAACAGAGAAATCAAGTTTTGTTATAATTGAGAAAACTAAAGAAATTTAATGTTTTTTGGTAGAATTATTCTTAAAAAACAATTGAATAATTATATTTTTAAATTAGAACAAAAAATTAAATTAATTATGAAATCATTATGGATATTAATTTAAATAACTCGAAAGTTACTTGCAAAGAACAATCAACAGTCTTTGAAAAAAAGAACTTTCTTAAAGATGAAGACTTTAAAGATTTACAAGAAAATTTTCCAGATATTAATCATTTCATAAAATTGAGAAAATCAGATGATGCTGAGGAAAAGTTTAGTTCTTCAAGTGAAATGTTTGAAGAATTTATTTCAAAAAACAAGAGCTGGAGAAATTTTTATAATACACTAAACAGTGAAAAATTTATAAGATCGGCCTATATAAAAACTCTTATACCAAGTATAAAATCAAGAGGTTTAAAAGCATTAAGGATTTGGACAACAAAAAAAAAACCTAGATTTTTAAAATTTTTTTTTAATACAGTTTACACACACATGACCATTACTGTACAAAAAGAAGGTCAAAAAGTATATCCGCACAAAGATACTGAAAAAAAACTTATGTCAATGATCTATTACATGCCAGATACTGATGAGATTACTGATCAAAGCTCTGGAACTGAATTTTGGAAAACAAATAAAAATATCTCAAAATGGAAAAATTATTTTGGTCATGTAATTGAAGATTTAGAAGATTTTAAAAAAGATAACAAAATGATTTTAAAAAGTAAATTTGAGAAAAATAAACTTGTTTTTTTTGTTAGAAATAATCTCTCATGGCACTCTGTTTTAGAAGTAGGAGTGAATACTTGCAATTTAAGGAAAACAGTTAATATTTTTATAAGATTTAAAAATAATTAAATGAAGTCATTAATAAAAAAATTACTTAGATTGCTTGGTTGGAAACTTATTAAAATTAGAAAACCACCAAAACCCAATCCGTATGGAAAATTAGATATAGATATTCTTAAATCAATTAATAATTGCTCAGGAATATTACATCTTGGTGCTCATAGAGGTACAGAGGCAGAGGTATATAATTGGTTTGGAAAAAAAGTAGTTTGGGTAGAGGCCTTGCCAGAAACTTATAAACATCTAAAAGATAATTTATATTTTTATAAAAATCAGAGAGCCTATTGTGCGCTACTATCAGATACAGATAATCAAATCAAAAAATTTAATGTTTCTAATCATGATGGTGCGTGTTCATCAATTTTTGAATTTACTGAAGAAATTAAAAAAAGTGAGATTTGGACAAAAAAAAATCACAAAATGGTAGATAGGAAAAATTTAATTACTCAAACACTTGATACATTAATATATAAAAATAATATAAATCCAAAAGAATATAATCATTGGATATTAGATCTCCAAGGAGCGGAACTATTAACTTTAAAAGGATCTGAAAAATCAATCAAATCATGTAAATCAATGGTTATTGAGGTTAGTAAAAAAAAATTTTACAAGGGCGGAGTTTTATGGACAGAACTAAAAAATTGGCTGCTAGTTAGAGGTTTCTATCAAACAAGAGAGCCTAACCAAGATGAAGAAGATATTCTTTTTTTGAGAAAATAAACTAACTATTTTTGATATCCCCAATTTGCGTCATCTTTATGAATACGTTTAAGGATATTTTTATAATTAAATGTCTTATTTATTTCATTGATATCCTGATAGTCTAAACATTCTCCATTACTAATCTTTATTAGTGAACCATTTCCAGAAAATCCATGTTTAATGTAGGGTGAAATCCAAATTGCATCTCCTTTTTGGAGTTTCTGGAATTTATTTTTAACATGAAACTTCATTTTTCCTGACGTAACTAAGTAATGAGTGCTAGCATGATATATTAAATCTTTTACATTTTTATTTTTATATACTTTAATGAAAATTCCATAAAGATCTGGATATCTTTCAGAGGCAGACATTGATGAAACTTTGTAAGATTTGTAATTTCTTATAGATTTAATACTATTTTTATATGAGTTAAATATTTTGCCAACTGGATCTTCTTTAAAAACTCTATTATTAAAAATATTTGGATCAATTGTCATTAGCTTACATAATTTGATTAATATAATTTTATCTTTTTTATTAAAAGACCCTTTTGTACTAAAAAATTTTTTAATTCTTTGTCTTGATATCTTTATTTTTTTAGTAATATAGCTATCATCAATTCCTCTTGAATTAAGAAAAGATTTTAAAAAAGAAACTTTATTACCATTCAAGTTAATACTTTCGAGAAAATTTTTATATGACTCTTCAGACCAAAGATTTGAGTTATTTACAAATTTTTGTAATTGCGATTTTGCGGTATACGAAAGTATTTGACTTGGCGTACTATCTACTAATGAATAAGTATGAGGCAAATATGTTGGTTCTACGTATGTATCACCTACAACCCAAGACTCTTTGCCGTTGTTAAATCTAATTTTTGAGAAATTTTCTTTTTTTCTAATATCTTTTCCCCATCTACCATAAATATTACCAGGACCTAAATTTATAGTTATGGCTTGCTCTAAATGACCATTATTTAATTTTGGCAATTTATTATGTGGACACAAAATATCTAGAATTACTGGTGCCTTAAAACCTTTTGGAGACGGCAATGTATAATAATTATAAAAGTGAATTCCATCTCTTATAATGGGTCTTTTAGTTAAATCAATTTTTTTTTTTGAATGAAAAATAAATTCTGGGAGTTCCTTCTCAAACACTAAATCATTTTTATCGACATTTAGATTATTGCACAAAATTTTAATTTCTCTATCTGTAGATTTAAAATTTTTATTTTTTTTTAGTTTTTTGTATAGACTATTATTTTTATTTTTAAAAAAATTCAAAGTCAGCTTTCTAGCGTTTAGCCAATGATTAAGTTTTATAATATCTAAAAAAACCATATGTTCTAAATTATCTTATTTATTTCTTTCATAATATTCTTTGATATCACATTAAGACTTGTATCAAAGTTGTTCAAAATTTGAATATCAGCGTTTTTTGGCAATTCTGCTTTAATACTAACACCTACAATATTTTTTTTTATTTTTTTTGAGTTGGTCTCAGAGTTATAATTTTCATTTTCAATATAAATTTCAACATAATTCTTAATATTTTTTTTGTTCCAATTCCTAATTTTTTTATACATTCCTATCAGTGTGAAAATAATATTTATATTTTGGTCAGTAATATATTTACAAAACTTTATGTACTTTTTACAATTTTCAAATCTACCATTTCTACTAAATTTATTTAGTTCCCATATATTTCTAAAATCGTCACCATGGATTAGTATTGTTGGGCCATATTTTTTTTTTACTTCAGAAAAAATTAGTTTACCAATTGATGATTTGCCTGTTCCAGATAATCCTGTAATCCAAAATAGTATACCTTTATTTTTGTATCTTTTTTTTTTCATCTAAAAATAAGTACTTAGTCTATATCACAAAAAAAAATAGGTTTATTTTTTTTTATATCTTTATTTGCTTTTTTTCCAATAATCTTAAAATAAAATTCAGCTCCAATTCCCATTTTTGGACGCAAAGATATGATATTATCTTCATTAATTTTTCCATTTTTTTTAATAAATTTAGATGCAAATAACGATCTTTTACCTTTTGAATTTTGTATATCAGCATTGTTTTTTTTTTTTTTATTTTTTTTAGTTACATTAAAATAAATAATAGATTTTTTTTTAAGTATTTCTAATTCTTTGGGTAATATAGAAAATGTAGAATCGGGAGATTTATTTTTTTTAGTATCTTTAAAATGTTTTTCTATTGTAACAATTCCCAAGGGAACTGAGGCTAAAGCTGTATCTATTGAATTTGTATGATCTGATAAACCTATTAAATTATTTTTAAATTTCTCCTTTAATAATTTAATCCTAGATAAATTTGCTTCATTCAAAGGAGTTGGGTATTCCGAAACACAATGTAAAATAATGACTTTATTATGATATCTATTTATAATTTTCATAGCTTCTTTGATTTCTTTAAAGTTGGATGCGCCTGTTGAAATTATTATTGGTTTTCGAGTCTTTGCTATAGTATCAATTAATTTTACATCTGTATTTTCAAGAGATGCTATTTTATATAATTTTACATGCTGTTTTTCCAACAACTCCACAGCTTTTAAACTAAATGGAGTGCTAAATAGTGTTGCACCAATTTTTTTTGCTAACTTAAATGCATCATAATGCCATTTATAAGGCGTTTGGGCTTTAAAATATAAATCCCAAAGGTAACTATTTTTCCATAAACCTTTTTTTATTTTATAAATTTTTTTTTTCGAATTAACCACCATATCTTCAGGTTGATAAGTTTGTATTTTAATTAAATCTGCTCCGTTTTGATGGGCTAATTTAATTAAATTTAAAAATTTTTTTTTATTTCCACAATGGTTAGCTGAGATTTCAGCAATTATTTTTGGTGGCTCTTTATCACTAAAAATTAATTTATCGTTAATTTTAATTTTCATTAGTTCTTGAGGTGTATACTTAAATTAAATTATTTTTAATATTTAAATCTATCTTTCTAAAACCGCAATAGACGCTGAGTTTTCAATCCAGAAAACAACTTTATTTGACTGATCCAAATAATGAATATCTCTTATCCTCTCATTTATAGGTATTATATCATTAAAAATGATTTGATTGTTTTCATCATTTAATCTTATATGGTGTATTGATTTATCACCCTCTGATAAAGTAAATCCCAAAGCTCCTACGAAATAATCATTTGTAAAATTTTGATTAAATTTCTTAGATACTTTTTCAATATCTGAAATTCCAATCGAAGGAACAAAGTATTTAGTTGGTTCGATAAAACCATAATCTAAATGGCTTTTGTAAAGAGGTGCCTCTTTATAATTTTCCTTATTCTTTTCTATACCCCCATAATGTTCACCATACGAGGAAATTGGCCAGCCATAGTTTTTCTCTTTTTGTTCATTTAAATTATTAATATTTATTTCGTCACCTCCCATAGGACCGTGTTCAGTATTTATTATAAAATTCTTATCTGAGTTATAAAATAATCCTTGGACATTCCTGTGGCCTTTGCTTATTATTGACCATTCCTTAGAATTTTTATTAATTGAGATTATTTTTCCAAAAACTGATGAATTATCTTGAGCATTTACTCTAGTTTTGAATCCACCATGTGAAAATAATAGATGTTCATTGTCTAATGGAAATAATTTTCCACCACCAGAATTATGACTCCATCTATTGTATCCTGATCTAACATTCAAACAAGTTGGGGGCTCAAAAAACTCATTAAATTTAAGTAAATCAAATGAAATTTCTGCAACTAAAATTGAAGTATTATAGCAATCTTTATCAACTAAATTCGTGTAACTTAAATAAATTTTTCCATCATTTATAAGCGCATGTTTTATACCCTTGCCCCCAGGTTTAGACCACCAATCATCATAATCTATAATTTTTTTTAAATTATTAGGTATTATTTTTGTTTGAAAATTATTTCCATTTAATTCACTGATATCAATATAAGAAATCACACCATCTTTAGAAACAAGAAAAAGATTGTCTTCAAACATATCTAAGTATGCTGTGGCTTTAGTGTGAGGCCAAGTATTACCAGACAAGTAATCTGTCTGAAATGTTGTTAATTTATAATTAAACCCATTTTTAGAAATCAATGATTCTTTATCTTTAACCTTAATGAACTTTAAATTATCCAAACCATTTGCATACATCTCATGTAACAATTGGTCTACTAATTTACCTTCAAATTTAAGTTCTTTATCTTTAGCTTTTACTCTTTGCCCTAAACGCTCAATTTTTCTATTTAATACATTTTTATAAAAAATATTTTCAAGTAAAAATCTTTTTACCGAAGTTGGTATAAATCTTTCAATAATGTCTGGTATATTGTCTTTCTCATGATCTTTAATTGCATTTAAAAGAAAAACTGAAGATAAAAAAATAAATCCAAATGATAAAAATAAAATTATTTTTTTACTAGTCATAAAACAAGGTACTTACTATTAAAGTATTATTAATGTCAACTATTATTATAAAAGTTTAATTTTTTTTTCCAGTTATTTCCATAAATATTATTTAAGTACCTCTTGTGACAAAAAGGAACTGGAAGAGACATTTGCTTATGTTTCAAAAAATTTTTTACTATCCAATAATTTTGAGAAAAAATTTTATTTTTAGCTACATTTTCGAATATTTTGTCTCTGTTTACGAAACAATTAAAATCAAAAATTGCAGGTTCATAATTCATATTTTTACCATTTGTTTTTATTAAAACTATCTTTTTTATTTTTCTTTTTAACAAAATTGAATAGTAAAATTGAGTTCTATAATGATAATTTTGATATTTACGAGATATTTGTTTACATATTTTTTCGACAGTTGATAAATCTTTAAAATAAACTATTAAATCAACATCATAAGTTTCGGCTAAATCTTGATTTCTTGTTACAAATAATAATGATCCATGATCTAACCAAAAATTGATTTTATATTTATTTAGATAGAAAGTTATTTTTTTTAGAGATTGGTAAATATCTTTACTTCTTTTAATAAAATTTTTTTTTTGTAATTTTAAATCTTTTTTTCCCCATATAAGAATTTTTTTGATATCAATTTTCATTTTTAATAGTTGATTTCTCATTTCTTCAATGTGTCTTCCTGTGAGAATTACATAATCAAAATCGTTATATTTTTTTTTTAAAACTGAGGGGCTATAGACTTTTATTCCCATAATTTTTTTTTTCAAATTTTTGTAATTATTGTCAATAAAAAAAATTGATTTCATATTTTGATATTTGCAAATTCGAAATGCATTCCTTCCGTAATAACCAGTGCCAAATATAACTATTTTTTTCATTTATTTTTTTTTTAAAGTATTTTATATGTAGTTCTTTTTACGTATAAATAAATGAATTAATATAAATGATAAAGTCTTTAAATGAACTTATTGCAAATAAAAAGTTAAAATTATTTTTTAAAAAAAGATTTGCTAATAAAAAAAAAAATAAAAATAATATAGTATTATTAGAATTCAATGCATTCCATTCATATCATATTCCTGTTTCTTATTTTTCAAATTATTTAAGTGAAAAATATAATGATAGTAATTTAGTTGGTTTTTTTAATTATAAAATTTTATCTTCACCTTTGAAAGAAAGTTTAATAAATAAAATTAAATGGCACATAGGTAATAAATTTAATCTTAAATATTTTTCAATATATAGATCTTTTGGTGTTAAAGAAATTTTTAAACCAATTATCAATAACAATATTTCAAATATTGCAGAAAAAGAATTTTTTAGTTTAAGAAATCAGATTAAAACAAAAAAGGATATTTTAGATATTAAAGTAAATAATGTAGAAATTGGTGATCTTATTTATGATACTTACATTAAGTCTAAAAAAAAACCTACTATACATATAGATGATTATTTTTTTAGTTTTTTAAGTGATTTTTTAAAACTTTATTTTTTTTGGGAAAATTACTTTAAAAAAAATAATGTTAAAGCTATCATTGGAGTTCATTCAGTATATTCTTATGCAATACCTTTAAGAATAGCTATAAATAAAAAAATCCCCACGTACTGTGTGACTTTTAGAAAAATAAGTAAAATTGACGATAAAATAAAATATTTTGGTGGTGAGTTTATTGAATTTAAAAATACTTTTAAGAAAATTAAAAATAATCTAAAGCTAGAAGGTATAAAATTAGCCAAAAAAAAAATAGAATACAGATTTTCAGGTATTCCAGGTGTTAAATCAGACTTAATAACATCAGAAATATCTTCTTTTGGAAATAAATTTTTGCCGAGTTTAATAAACAAGAAAAGTAAAAAAAAAAAAATTATTATATTCCCTCATGACTTTTTTGACGCCGTTCACGCACACGGAAGAATTTTATTTGAAGATTTTTATGAATGGTTAGAGTATTTAGGTAAAATTTCAAAAAAAACTAACTACGAGTGGTATATTAAAAATAGACCAAATTTTTCTGGTAAATTTAAAATTTATCAACCCCAAACTGAAAATGTGATTAATAACTTTATTAAAAAATATCCTCATATTACAAAATTACCTAATAACTACACTCACAATCAAATAATTAAAGAAGGTATTGATTGTGCTTTAACAGTTTATGGCTCTGTGGGCTTCGAATATGCTCTTTTCAACATACCTGTAATAAATGCAAGTACAAAAAATACACACAGTAATTATAACTTTAATTTTCATCCTAAAAATTTAAATGAATATGAATATTTGATTTTAAATTTTGATAAACAGAAATTAAAAATAAAAACCTCTGAAATTTACGAATATTATTTCATGAAACACATTTACAATACTAAAAATTGGTTAATTGATGATTTAGAACATTTTATGAAATATGTAGGTGATTACTCTCATATAAATAGCTACAAATTTTATGAGTATTGGATAAAAAATGTAACACAAAAAAAAGAGTTGCAGATTACTCAATTAATCAAAAATTTTATAGAATCAAAAGATTACACTATTAATATGGATCACCTAAATTAAAAATTAATGAAATTTATTTTTTTTTAAAGTTTTTGAAATAAATCTTTGCAATTTTTAAATCTTCATATTCATTTATATCAATCGTTCTTGATCTACTTATCTTTAAAAATGTTGTTTTCTTGGAAATACTAAAATTTTTTTTAATAATAGATGAAGTTTTAAAAAAATAAAATGAACCTATATCATGATATAATTTAGGTAAATCTTGTGAACGTTTATTCATATAGTAAGGAAATAAATATTTTAACCATTTGTTATTTACTTTAAATGATCTGTACGGTGAAAAATTGTAGTCTGTAATAGGTATTAAACAATCTGCTTTTGTTTGTCTTATTTTATTATAACCTTTTTTTAGATCATTAATTGTTGTCAAAATAGTTGTAGGATAAATACAGCAATGATATTTTTCCTTATCTGATGAAATTTTTTTAATAGCATCAACTATTACTTCGGTAGAGCTAGTATAATCATTTGATAGTTTTTTTGATCTTAAAAATGGAACTTCAGCACCATATTTTTTTGATATTTTTGCAATATTTTTGCAATCTGTTGAAACTACAATTTTTGAAAATAGCTTACTTTTTTTTGCTAAATTAATTGCATAATAAATAATAGGCTTACCATTAAAGTTAATAATATTTTTATTTTTTATTCTTTTGCTATTTTTTCTTGCTGGAATAATACAAACCGTCATGTGTTTTGAAACAATAATTCTAAAATTAAAACAACATACATGATTAAATAATACTTTTATAGTTTTATTTCAAAGAGTTTTTTGTTATATATTATTTAAATAATTTTAAATAAAAACCATACACTTATTTAATGAAAACTTATAAAGATCATGTAACATCAACCACTTCCTTTCGCAAAAAAATTATAAGAAAACCTGTATATCGCTCATCTGCCATTTTTCCATTCATATTGAGTAAAAAACTCAACACAAATATTCATTTTTTAGGTTATTGGCTAATTAAAAGAGACATAAAGGAAGTAAAAGTACTGGTTACAATTAGAAATAAAAAAGGAAAAATTTTTAAGCAATTCAAAAAATGTATTACACAAGTGAAAAGTTATATTATCAATTTAAAAAAAGAAGTTAATTTTGATCTATTTAATAACTTATTTGTAGGTTCTATTGAGTTAGAGGTATTCTCTAAATATGACATGGTGTACCCTTATCCAGCATTTGTTATAAATTTTGATGGATTAAACAATTCAAGTGCAGTCCACACCTGTGGAAGAGTATATAATGATATTGATGATGCAAATTCAAATAATAAATTCATAGTTCCCGAAACTGGATTTGATATTGTTGCTAATGAAAAGTTTAGTCCTTTTTTTTCTTTTGTTAACGGTAAGAAAGAGTTAAAAAATTTCAAAATATTATTAAAATTTATAAATTCTTATGGTCAAGAAAAAAGTAAAATACTCAAGTTTAAAAAATTAGCAACTTACGAAACATGTTTTAATCTTTTTTTGAATAAAAAAGATAGAGTTTTTTTCAATAATAAAAAGGGTACAGTTAAAATACATCATAATTTTAAATCGTTTTTTCCAAGATTTTTAGCAGGTAGCTTTGATAAAAAAAAATATGATTCATCAATAACACATACTTATTATGATCTTTCAGCGAAACAAGATAGATCTCAATATTGGAAAAACCCAAACCCTAAAAGATATTATGACTCTTCTGTAGCAGTACCTCTTTTAATAAAAGAAAATATGAAAACTGAATTGGCAGTCTATCCAAACTTCTCGAAAAGCAAATTTAAATTAAATCTTGAAGTTTTTGATCAAAGTGGAAAAGAAATTGGAAAAATTAAAAATTTTTTAAAAGTAAATGAAAATTTCAATTTCATTAAACATTTAAATATAAACCATATAATTGAATCAAATAAAATTAACTTAAAAAAAAATAGAAATTACTTTTGTAGAATTTATACTACTTATGAAAATAAAATTCTTACAAGACTAAAATTTGGTTTAAATATTGGAAAAATCAAAGAATGTAAGGATTCTTTTGAGAGTAATATTTGCTTTAATGCACAAGTACCAATCGGCTCTATTGAAAATAAAAAAAGTACTTTTAAATGGGGTTTATTATTAAATAAAAATAATTCACAAATTCTTATTTCTAACTTAAGTTATCTAAAAACTAAATACAAAAAAGCAAATTTAAATTTAAAGTTTTGGAATAATTATAATAATGATTTTATAAAAAAAAAAATAACAATACCTGGAAATGGAAATTATTTCTTTAATTTAAACAAGCAAAAAAAAATTAAAGATTTCTTGAAAAAAAACTCTGGATGGATGACAATTGAAAGTGACAATCCATTCATAAATGGCTGGTATTTAGATATTTCTAAAAATGGATCAGTTGGTGCCGATCACTTATTTTAATGACTAAAAAAAATTATATAAATACTATAAAAAATATAGACCCATGGATTGCTGAAAATACCTTTTATTTAAAAGCATCACCAGAGAGAATTTCAAAATTTATGTCTCATTATGAAATTTTTAATAAAATAAAAAATTTAAAAGGAGATATAGTTGAATGCGGTGTTTTTAGGGGCGCAAGTTTAAGCAGATTTATGAGTTTTGACAAAATTTTAAAAACTAATAAAAAGTTTTATGCATTTGATGCTTTTGGAAAGTTTCCCGATAGTGGGATTAAGGAAGATAAGACTTTTTCTATAAAACACAATAAGTTAGGTTATGGAATTAAAAAAAAAGATCTAAATTTTTTACTCAAAAAAAGAAATTTTAAAAATTTTACTTTAATTGAAGGTGATATTTTAAAGACATTAAATTTATTTTTAAGAAGAAAAAAAAAAATTTGTTTATTACATTTAGATCTTGACGTTTATGAAGCAACAAAATACGTTTTAGAAAACTTATTTCCTTTAATTGTAAAAAACGGAATTATACTAATAGATGACTATAATCATATTCCGAATACTACAAGAGCAATTGATGAATTCATAAAAGTGAATAGAAACTTAAAAATTAATAAATTTACTTTTCCGTGTAGGCCTTCATACGTAATTAAAAATTAATAATAATTTCAGATTAAAAAATTATAGCTAAACATCATGAAGATAAATTATAGACCAGAAATTGATGGCTTAAGAGCATTAGCTGTTATGTCGGTTATTCTCTATCATGCTGAAATCTACTTATATGGTGAGCAATTTTTTAAAGGTGGTTTTATTGGAGTTGATATTTTTTTTGTAATTTCGGGCTATTTAATTTCTTCTATCATTTTAAAGGAAATTATGACCACAGGTAAATTTTCTTTTCTAAATTTCTATGAAAGAAGAATAAGAAGAATATTACCAGTGTTAATATTTGTAATTATTTTCTCTTTAGCTATAGCATGGTATTGTCTTTTATCAGGTAGGTTTGTTGATTTTAGTGAGTCAGTTATTTCAACTATTCCCTTTGGCTCAAACATTTACTTTCATTACAGTGGCTTAAGATATGGTGCTGTTGATGGTTTATTTAAACCTTTACTACATACCTGGTCATTATCGATAGAGGAGCAGTTTTATATATTATTTCCGCTTGTATTTGCCTTTGTATTCTATTTTTTTAAAAAATATGTTTTATATCTTTTATTTTTGGGATTCTTTATTAGTTTAATATTTGCCGAATGGGCAAGTATTGCACATTATAATTTTAATTTTTATATGCTTCCTTCTAGAGGTTGGGAGTTATTATCAGGAGTAATCTTAGCTTATTTACAAATAAAATTTAAATTTAGAGTTGAAAAAAAAAATATTAACGAAATTTTTTGCTTTCTTGGTTTCTTTTTAATCTTATACTCTATTCTTTTCTTATTTGAAGATGGAATGCGACATCCATCATTTTTAACGTTAGTACCAATTATTGGAACTTGTTTTATAATTTTTTTTTCAAATAATAGTTCAATTATAACTAATATTTTATCAAAAAAAATATTTGTAGGCACCGGACTTATCTCTTATTCACTATATCTTTGGCACTATCCTATATTTGTGTTTTCCAGAATAGATGATGGAAAATATTTCAATTATAATAAATTAGAATTAATAATAATTGTTTTTTTATTATCAATTATCTCTTATTTCTTAGTTGAGAAACCAGCAAGAAATAAAGAAAAAATTAGCTTTAAAAGATTACTATTCTTAATTTTATTTTTTGTATTTTTAATAGTTACTTTTTCTATTAATACAATTAAACAAAATGGTTTTCCATCAAGATTTCATGAATTGTTAAATATACAAAAATTTAGACTAGAACATGCAAATTTTGAAAAAGGTTATGACTATAATAATTTTAGTGAAAAAAAGAATATATTAATTGTAGGTAATTCTGTTGCAGAAGATTTGCAAAGAATGTTTTATTTTTCTGAGGAAATAAATAAAAGTTATTATTCTTACACATTTTCTCCAAGAGAAAGGCCGTGGACTAAAAATTATCAGTTAGAATGTTTTAAAGATTTCCTATTAAAAAAAATAACTAAATGTAGAAGAGTTGAATTTACTAAACATATTCATAAACAATATAATAAAGCTGATTTAATAGTGTTTGCGTCTCATACTACTGAATTGGATACATTAATTGAAGTTATTGATTTAATAAAAAAAGATAACAAAAAATATGTTGTGTATATTAATGATTTTTTTATTGAATATAAAAATTATTTAAATCGGTTAGATACTTATATTTATAAAAATGACTCATTACCCAATGATGCAGAATTGGATAAACTCGAAAGAGAAGTATATTTAGACTCAATTGAATACGGGCGGAAAAATAATTTAGAAATTATTAAAAAAAGGCTAAGTGATAGTAAAATTAATTTTGTTTCCAGAAGACAAATATTCTGCAACACTAAAGAATCTAAATGTAAATTATTGACTGATGATTTAAATAAAATTTATAGAGATCATATACATTTTACAGAGGCAGGTGCAAAATTTTTATCTTATAAACTAAATTATCTTAGAAAATACTTTCCTTGATGAAGAATAAAATTTTATTTGTTTTTTATTTAAATTTATAAAGATTAATCCAAAAAACTATATCTGGATCATATATATTGGGCTTTCTCTCAAAAAGACAATGATTTTGAATTTCATTCCAAGAACATTTATTTTCTATAATAGACAGTAGTGCTTTATAAAAGATATGGACTTTTAATAAATTTTTCTTTTTTTTTCCAATTTCTTTTTCAAGAACATTATGTTCAATATAATTTTTGTTAGTGATTATATTTTTAATTTTTAACGGATGTATCTTCCATATAATAAATTTTATTTTTGAGTTTGTTTTTTGATAAAGCTTCTTTTTAAATTCTAAAAGATTTTTATCTAAAATTTTCAATTTTTCTTTGATTTCTTTTTTATTAAATTGATTATTAGAATTAAAATAAGATATATTCTTAGTTGTCAGAGAAAACTGGTTTTTAAAATAGTTTTTATAATCATAAGCTGTTAATTCTAGTTCTTTGTTTTTAAATAAATAAAAATTTTTTTTAGAGTTATGGATATTAAAATGATTTATTTTCTTTAAAATCATCATTTTTTTTATTTCATCAAAAGATGGTATGGCTAAAAATTTATTTAACTTATGAAAAATGCTATCTAATTGATAAGATCCACCAGCTGGTATTATGTTTTTACATCGAAGCATATTCGAAATATGAAAAAAATTTTTTAATCTTTGATTTATTATTTTGTTTTTTTCGATTTTTCTATCAATTTTTAAAAAAGATTGAGGGTATTCGGAAGCAGCACAATAAGGGATAAAACATAAATCAAAATTTATATCTATTTTGTTTGTTTTTAATGTCTTTAAAACTAATCTTATATCTTCCTCGGAGTATGCATTATCCACCTGATTATACAAATTCACGTTTCTATCTTGAAAAATACATGATGTGTCTAAATCATAATTAATGTATGCATTAAGTGTATTAGATGCAGATAACTGGGGTAGTATTAAAAAATTACTAAATTTTCCTAGTCTAAAAACTTTGTAATCTTCTAAATCAATAATATTTTGACACCCCATTGATTTAATCTTATTTTTTAATCTATTGTCTTTGAACTTTTTAATAATGATACTAAATTTTTTTTTTTGATATTTTTTTAAGTCTTTCAAAAATTTATAATCGAAATGATCGGTATGTAAATGAGAGATGAAAATATAATCAACAGGTTTTTTTTTTAATGATTTGATTATATACTTTAAGCCACCACAACCAGCCCAAGAACCCTCATTGGCAGTATTTATCCAAGGGTCCATTAATATTCTCAATTCTTCGTTTTGGACATCAACAAACGAATTCCTATAATTTTTTATTATTGTGCTCATAAAATTTGAAAATTAATGTTATTTTTTTTATATTAACATTAATTTTTTAGGGACTTTTTTTTAAAGCAGAAATAAAAGTATCTGATATTTGCTTGTCTTTTTTTGTAATTTCAATCATAAGTCTTGTTGCTTCGTCGGGTGCATTTTTCACTGCTAATCTTAAAACATCCATCCAATTTTTATTGTTTTTTGATCTTATACTTTCAATTTTATCAAGAGCCTTTAAAAAAATTTTAATTTTTTTTTGATTAGATTTCATCAAGAATATTAATATTTTAAACTATACAAAATTCAACTAAAAACCCTCTATATTTTAAATTTTAATCTATCTTATTTTTTATTATACCTTAAAGTTAACATTTATTAATTAAAATACTTAATTTTTAAAAAAACTAAACAATCATGAAACTAACAAATAATTTACTAATTTTACCTAAGAAAACCTCTGAAATTGAAAAAATATTACATGATGCTGGAGCCGATGAAGAAAAAATTTCTAAAACTATTAAAATTACAGGCATATCTAGAATATCTACTGCAAATAATTTATCACTGACTGATTATATTTTTACTGGACTTTCAGTAATTCATAATAAGTATAATAGTGTTTTTTTGGGTGTTGATGCGGTAATTGTTGTGTCTCAAACTTATGATCATAGAATTCCATCTATAAGTACAAGAATACAAAGTAAATTTAACCTACCCTCTGATATATTTTGCATAGATATAATGGATGGCTGTTCAGGCTATATCAAGGCTTTAAAGGTTGCGTCTTTACTTGAGCTAAAAGGTCAAAAAAAAATAATGATAATAGCTGGTGAAATTAACTCTTTAATGACATCAGGGGCGGATGTTGGAACTAGAATTTTATTTGGTGACGGGGTTTCAGTTTCTATAATAGAGGCTGATAATTCATACTTTGACGCTATTATTTTAAATAATGGTGATCATAAAAATACTATATCTTGTAATATAAAAGACAGCATATTAAAAATGAACGGTGTCGAGGTTTTCAATTTTACTAGACACAAAGTTCCAAGCTTAATTAATCATTTTTTAGAAAAAACAAAAAATTCTCTTCAACATTATGATCTTTTTGCTGTTCATCAAGCAAGCAAGTTAGTAGTTGATAATATATGTTCGACTCTTAATTATCAAAATAAATTATGTGATAATTTTTTATGTGGAAATATTGGAAACCTTGGTTCAGGAAGCATAGGAGCATGGCTTGCAAATATAAAAGGTTTAGATAAAAAAAATAAAATCAATATGTTGGCTACGGGATTTGGCGCAGGCATTTCATGGGGTGTTGCATCTATAGTTGTTGAAATTAATAAAAATAAAATAATTTATGTCTAAAATTAATTTTGAAGGTTTTTCAAAAGAATTTAAAAAAAGTTTGACAATTAAGTATGAAATTGAACCTAGTACTTTTCTTAAAGATATTTCTGAGTTCGATAGCATGGGAAAAATAACAACAAGTCTATTAATTGAGGAACTTTTTAAATTTACGATTGATTTTGAGACACTTGATAAAACAAAAACGTTGAGTGAACTTTATAAAGTTTGTTATGAGCGTTCACAAAATAAAGATAAATGATTTCTGCAAAATTACGCCCTATAGAAAATGAGGATATTCAACTTTTAAGGTATTGGAGAAATTTAGACCATATTAGATATCAAATGATTGAAAATAATTTAATTAGAAAAGAAAATCAAAAAAAATGGTTTGATAATATAGATGAAAATTACACAAAATATTTTATCTATTCTCTTAATGAAAAAGATGTGGGTAATGTAAAAATCTCAAATATTGATTATAAAAAAAAAACATTTGAAACTGGTATATTCTGTGGTGATGTATCTTTTTTGGATCATTGGATAAATATTTGGGCTTGTGCTGAAATTTATGATTACGCTTTTAATGAACTCAAATTGCAAAAAGCTTATGCAACTATCAAAAATGAAAATACTGGAGCATTACGATTAAATAAGTCTTTGGGCTATATTTTTAATAAAAATCTTAACAACGATTTGCAGTATCTTACTCTAGAAAAAGAAAACTATTTTAAAGCTTCTTACAAAATTAAAAAATATTTAAATAATTTTGCGAAAATAAAAATATAATATTTTTAATTTTAATCTCAAAATAAAATAAATTCTTTTTATTTTAAAAGTTTAGCTTATTATTAGCAGGCAAAAGCTTGCAGGAACTAAAAGGTTTATTATGTTTTTAGATAACATTATTTATATAATTAACTAAAAAATTACTTAGCACACTTCTGTATAATATTGAAAAAATTTAAATATATGGTGTGATACCTAGCTTAAGTTAATAATCTTAAAAAAAGAAACAAACTTAAAATATTTAGATCAATTAATACCTATTCAATAAAAATTTTTTTCAGTGCATAAATCAAGCCAATTGAGCTATTAGTACTGGTCAGCTACACGCATTACTGCGCTTCCACATCCAGCCTATCAACGTGGTGGTCTACCACGGCTCTATAG
>Ga0114997_10000165_pt1 | contig 50036 bp, 49 predicted proteins | sample ArcticOcean_MG_C_2_FD_87045 | JGI IMG/M metagenome (GOLD analysis project Ga0114997, IMG submission 87045) | Marine microbial communities from western Arctic Ocean - ArcticOcean_MG_CB4_136 | ecosystem: Environmental > Aquatic > Marine > Oceanic | place: Arctic Ocean: Canada Basin | collected... | reverse complement strand
TTTTTTTCCTTCAGCTCTTAATTCTTCTCCTTGAATTTTAATCTGGATTTTAAGTTTCAGTTTTTTTATATCAGCAATAATTTTTTTGGCATTTTCTTGGCTAATACCTTCTTCTAATTCACTGACTTGCCTGACAGTTGTACCTGCAGCACTTTCTGAATTTTTAATAACTATTACTCTTGGATCTACTTTTCTTCTTATAAGATGAATTTGTAGTAATTCATTTACTTGTTTTAATTTCAATTCATCTGGCGCTAGTGTAGTGATTATCTTATCTTTTCTTTCAATTGAAATTTTAAGTCCTTTAAAATCATATCGGTTACTAATTTCTCTTAAACAATTTGCAAGAGCATTATCAAATTCTTGATAATTAATTTTACTTACTACATCAAATGAAGGCATATTTTTTTCATTTAATTTTGTCTACATAAGCATTTCCATTCAATAACAAACCCAGAACCAATATTTCTAAAAGTTTTTTCATGAATTAAGATCTTATCAAAATGATCAGGAATTAACTATTTATTTTATCTCAAAATCCCTTAGTTTATAGGTTAAATTTATTAGTTTTTAAGTCATCTATTTATAATGAAAGCTAAATAGCTTTAATAATTAGCACTAGGGAAGATAGTTGCTTTGTAGACTTCCAGTAACTTTTTTTTATTTAAATGTCATTTTAAATTATTAGCTATATTATTTCATTGTAAAAATTTATATGAGTATATTAATTTCATCAATACATTACAGTCCTATAAAGTCTCTTTCTTTTGAAAGCATTGAGTCATGCACGGTTAAAAAAAATTTAGGAATTTTAAATGATAGAATATTTGCCTTTTCAAGAATTGTTAACGCAAAAGATAATGAATTAATTGAAAAAAATCCAAATAAACGAAACCTAAATAATTTTTTAACACTAAAGAACTCTCCATCTTTAAACAAATATAACTTTACATACAAAGGTAACAAATTAGCCATAACACTCGACGGAAAGGAGTTAATATCAGTAAGGGCAGATGATATAAAACAAAAATCTTTACTAATAAAAAAACTAGTGGAACTGGAAAGCGCATTAATAAAGCCTATTTCTTTGCTAAAAAATAATATGTTTCCTTTTTATGATACCTCACACTCAGATAAGGTTTTTAACTCTATATCCTTAATAAACCTTAAGAGTATAGAGGATCTTGAAAAGAGAATTAATAAAAAAATAGAATTTCAAAGGTTTAGAGGAAACTTTTATATTGAGGGAGTTGAGCCATGGGAAGAGCGTAATTGGATTGGGAAAACCATAAACATTAACCATACAACTTTTAAAGTTGAAAAAAATATTCCACGATGTGTTGCAATCAATTTGAAACCAGGAACTGATGACAATGGGTTAAATTTACTTCAATCATTAAAAAAAAACTATAATCATTTTGATATGGGTATCTACTTAAGATCATTAAATGATGGTGAAGTAAAAGTTGGAAATACAATAGAAATCAATCAATAAAAACTAATTTTATTTTTAAAAAAATTGTGATTTTTGCACTAGAAATATAAAGTATCCTATTATAAGCATACATTAAATGCTCATTTTAAATAATTTTTTTAAAACAAGTTCAAGTTTTTACCTGCTCTTAGTAGGATTACTCCCTCTGGGTTTGATATTAGGAACTTTAATTCCAGAAATTTTGATTATGATTATTATACTTGGTTTTTTTTATGAGATGCTTGTTAATAAAGACTTTACACCACTAAAAAATAAAATTTTCATCTTCTTGATTATAGTATGGATTTATTTGATTTTTAATTATTTTACAATTTCAGTTGATAAAGAATTAAGTTTTTCTAGATCTTTCTTTTTTATAAGATTTCCATTACTTATCATTTCAATAAATTATTTTATTAATAAGAGTGATTACAAGTTAGATTTAATTTTCAAATTATGGGCGATAACCTTAGTAGTAACTATTTTTGATTTATTTTTTCAGTATTTTTTTGGATTTAACACAATAGGTTTTGACATCACTTGGGCTCATGGAAAATTGTCTGGCTTTATGGGTCATGAGTTAAAAATGGCACATTTATTAATAGGCTTTGTAATGCCAACTCTCTCATATTATTTTATGAAAAATAAAAATATACTTATCATGTTTATTTTTTTATTAATTTTTTTAGTAATACTTTTTTTAATTAATGAAAGATCTAATGCAATTAAGGGTACATTTATAATCTTTTTTATATTATTTTTTTATAATAAATTAGATATTAAAAAAAAATTATTAAGTTTTTTTATTTTTATATCAATAATAATTTCCATAATATCATTCAATCATGAGGTAAATCAAAGATTTTATAATGAGTTAAAATCTATGAGTAAGAATCTAGAAAGAGCATTAACTTTCCATGGTAGGATTAAGGAAAGCATTACTGATGCTTCATTAATGGATCATATAAAATATTCAAATTATGGACCTCATTATTATGCAGCTTATGATATTTTTAAAAATAATAAATTGTTTGGCATTGGTTTAAAAACTTTTAGAACACAATGTGAATACGCTAAAGTCCCAGAGGATATATCATCAAGAAAATGTGCTATACATCCCCATCAATTATATTTAGAAATGTTGGCAGAGATTGGCCTATTTGGTTTTATTTTATTTTTTATATTTTTTACTGTAATAATTTTAAAATCATTAAAGACTTATTTTAAGGAAAATGATTTAATACTACTTAGTCTTTGTGCATTTATTTGCTCTCAAATCTTACCAGTTTTGCCCTCTGGAAGTTTTTTTACTAGCTTTTCAGCAATAATTTTTTGGACAAATGTTTCTTTAATATATTCTCTACTTATTAAATATAAAAAAATTTAATCTTTTTTACCTGTCATTATTTTAAAATTTTAGACTTATTGAATTTTAGTTTCAATTTTAGGCTCTTCCATAGGCTCTGTAGATGGATTTAGTTCCATGCCGGTTGGAGTAATAGTTTGCGGCATAGCAGTAAACTGGGAGTCTGGATTGACCTCAGTAGCTCTAACTTTAATTCTATGAATTGCAAAAATACCAATTATCGAATGAAAAATTACTAAAAATACAAAGTAACCGTTTGAGCCAATCACATTCATAAATATAGAGCATAAAAAAGGTCCACTCATTGCTCCTAATCCAAATGCAAACTGTAAGCCAGCTCCGGCAGCAACAAATTTTTGTTTAGGAATAAAATCATTTGTATGTGCAAAAATTATTGCAAACATAGGTAAGCTACAAAAAGAAAATAGAATTAGAAATATATAAAACCAAGTTTTATTTGTAGCAAGACCACTTGGTAGATACATTTGACTGGATGCAAAAATTGCACAAAGGCCAAAAAAAGCTGCACCAAAAGTACAATAAATAATAACCAATCTTCTATCAAATTTATCAGATAATTTTCCAATAGGAAATTGTGCGGTTGCTCCTGATATGGCTAATAAAAAAGTTACAAGAGAAATTTCAAATATGGTAAAGTTCATTGATACTGCATAAACAGCTAGTAGTGAAAATAATGCTGATTGAACTGTACCATAAAATACTGAACCCACCATTCCTAAAGGAGATGTCTCGTATAATTCTTTTAAGCTCATGCTAGTAATTTTTTTGAACGTGGGGGCCTTTCTCTTAGTTAGTAAAATTGGAATTAGTGCAAGCGACATAAATAATGAAACTAGAATAAAAGGTTGAAAATTTTCTGGCTTGCTAAAATTTAGAAAGAACATACCAATGCCCATAGATCCGTAAAGTACAATCATATAAATTGACAAAACACTTCCCCTATTTTTATTGCTTGACCTATCATTTAGCCAACTTTCAGCAATTGTATAAATAGAAACCATGCTAATGCCAGTAACAACTCTAAGTATAAACCAAGTAAAGGGATGAATAAAAATAGAATGCATTAAAATAACAATAGAAGCAATGGAGGCAAATGCTGCGAACACTCTTATGTGACCCACTCTAAATATGAATCCAGGAATAGTTTTTGCACCAATGAAATATCCAACATAATATCCAGACATCATGAAACCAGTTGCAATGAGACTAAATTCTTCTTGCACAGCTCTTACTCCAAGTAATGATCCTTGGTATCCGTGGGCCAGCATTATGAAGCCCATCCCCAAAAATAATGCCCAAGAATTTTTTAAAATTTTATTCATAAATTTGACCGTACTTATTTGTGATCTACTTGTAAATCAAGTCTTTATTGTGCACAAATTATGAATTTTTTAATTTAATAAAAGAGTGGATTGCGATTGCAGTTATGATTACTGCTCCACCCTGAATTGTTTCGAGACTAGGTTGTTCTTTAATAATCAACCATACCCAGATAGGTCCAATAATCGTTTCTAATAGGAAGAATAAGTTCACTTCTGCAGCAGGAATGAATCTAGGAGCTATAGTTACTAATACAAAAGGTATAGCTACACACATAATGCACATAAGCGGAACAATAACTAGATCACCTCCAACCAATGTAAAATTCTCGATAAATAATAGGGCAAATAAAGCTACGATTAATTTTCCCACAACAGCAGCAGGAATTAAATTTTTATCACGTGCAGATCTAATAGTAACCGCACCAACAGCTAAACCTAGAGCAGTTATAAGGCCTAGGATATCGCCAAAAAAATTACCAAGCTGCATTGAATCGTAGAATATATATATAGCGGCCACAAAAGTTACAAATATTGTAATCCAAGTTTTTTTATCAGGTAATTCATTTAAAAATACTGCCCCTAGTACTGCAGATAACATTGGAGCCATTGCTATCATTACCAAAGTATTTGCTACATTTGTATTTTGAATTGAAACTACAAAAGTTATATTAGTTAATGAAAAAGTACCTATATAAATTAAACCATGATAGCCACTTGAGAAAAGCATTCTAAAAAAATTTAATTTGTAGATTAGTAGCATTCCAAAAAGAACAGTTACAAAAGGGATAAGTCCTCGATAAAAAACTAAACTCCAAGTGTCAGCATTAGAAAGTCTGATAAATAAAGAGTCGGGAGTAATAAACATTACTGCAACAAAAGCTAGTAAAGATCCTTTTTGTTGTTCTGTTAAATTATTCATGCACCCAAACCTTTCCAAAAGTTTTTGGCCAGATTTATATTGGTAAGATCATAAAATGTTTTAAGTCCAGTAGGTGAAGTTACATTAATGTCTCCATTTAGTTTCTGATCAATAAAATCAATACCAGAAAAATAAATATTATTTTTTTTAAGATCTTTAGCAATCAAATTTGAAATTTTTTTTTCAATTTTTGTCAATTTAGTAGCAGTAGGAAGGGCACCCTTACTTAGATTGCTTAAGAAAGATCCTTTTTTAGGAATTCTTGAGATTGCACCACTAATATTTCCGTTAATTAAAAAAACCCTTTTATCTCCAAGTTTAATTTTTGGTAAAAACTTTTGACACATAATATGCCCATGCATTTTGATAAAATTTAAAATTATTTTTTTATCAATTTTTTTTTCTATAAGGTGAATATCATTTCCACTGAAGCTATGGATAGGTTTGATAATAATTCTTTTATTTTTTATAAAAAATTTATTAACTTCATCGATACTTCTTGTAAAAATTGTATTTGGCATGAATTTTTGAAATGTAGCTGAGTATAACTTTTCAGAAATATTTCTTATGGATGTTGGGTTGTTAACAATCTTAACTCTATCTTTAATTTGATCTAATATGTATGTTGTTGAAATATATTCTAAATTAAAAGGGGGATCTTGACGTATTAGTAGATAGTTACATTTTGATAAATCTAATGTTTGTTTACTTATAATCTTAAAGAAATTGTTATTAGAATAATTAAATTTTATGTAATAGCCTTTAGCAACTACTTTATCATTTATTATCGAAAGATCCTTAGGTTCATAGTAAAATATTTTATATTTTCTGTTTTGAGCTTCTACAGCAAGAAATATACTGGTATCACTTTTAGGGTTGAGTTCAGAAGGGTGGTTTCCTTGAATAGCAACAATCTTACTTGTCATATAGTTCAGTTAAATTTTCATTTTTAGAAAATTTATTAATCATATGATCTGCGTTTGTTGTTTTGTTATCAATTAATTTTTCTAAATGTTTTAAAAATTTTGCTTCATTCTCACCTAACTTATTTGATACGTCTCTTCCTTCTAAACCTTTTTTAGATAAATTAAGTAATAAAGATGACCAATATAGCAAGTCTTTACCCATTAACTCTGTATTAAAACCTTTTTTAGGAGCCTCTAAGTAGGCATTAATTATTTTATTTTTATCCCATTTAGAAATTAATTCATAAGTCTCATCTAAATTACCATATAAAATTCCCGTATTAAATGCTGGCCCTGCACACAAGCAGTCCCAACCACAGGTATCCATGGATCTTAATTCTATATATTTTTTTAATCTATTTTCTGTAAAGATAGTACTTAGATGAGTAGCCAAATCCTTTTCAGTTGGTAGTCTATTATTTATTTCTTTAATTCTTCCATTCATAAAATCTGAAAATGTAAAATTTTTTCCAGATAAATACTCTTTTTCATTTTGAATAAATAAAAGAGGAAAGTTTATTGCAAAATCAGCATATTTTTCAAAATTCATATTATCAAAAAAAATCTCAGGAAGTCCACCTCTTGAAGTTTCTTGCCAAACCTTTGATCTATAAGACATGTAGCCACTTTTTTTTTTCTCTACTATCGAAGAGTTTGCAAATAATGCAATTGATATTGGAACAAGTGAGTTAATTATCCTAAATTTTTTTATAAAGTCTTCCTCTGAGTTGTAATCAAGGTTTAATTGGGTGCCGCAAGTTCTATACATCATGTCCAGACTAAGCGATCCACCATTAGGCATATCCCTAGTCATCACCTCATATCTTAGCTTGGGGTTATTTGGAACTTCACTGAGAGTTGAAATTGGATCAAAACCAGCACTAACAATTCTTAAACCAAGTTTTTTTGTCACCTGTTGTAACTCAAATAAATAATCGTGAGATTCTGAACAAGCTTCATGAATATTGTTTAATTTATCACCTGATAATTCTATTTGATTACCAGGCTCTAAAGTGATATTTTTTCCATCTTTTTGTAACCCAATAATATTTTGTTTTTCTATTATTGGTTTCCACCCAAACTCACTCAATTCATGAAACATTTTAAGTACAGTTTTGTAATCAGCTCTTTTATCTTTATTTTGGTCAAATAAAAATTTTTCATGCTCAATACCAATTTTAAAATCTTTGGTATCTTTAATTCCTGATTTAAAGTAATTAATTATATGCTCTCTTTGAGTAATCATAGATTTATATATAGTGATATAAAGAATAATTTAAAGTTATTAATTAGTAGCTATTAAGAAGTGTGTGGTTTTATAGAAAAAATATTCCTAATTATCGGTTCAAAATCTTTGTGATTTAGACTTTTAAAATTTGGATCAAAGGATACTTGATCCCCTTCTTCACAGAAGTTTAAAGCATCTTCGTAATATTTGTGATTTTTATATTTATCTCTTTGATTTCTGTCACCACCTAAATGGTGGCATAATAATACATTTGAAACTCACCATGTTTTTCAATTATCCAACGAGTTTTTTCACTTACAAAAGGTTTTAATACTGAGGCAGCGTACTCTGAATGATTTAATGGAGCTAATTCGTCACCAATATCATGCAATAATGCTGCAACAACCATTTCTTCACTAGCCTTATCATTAAAAGCTTCTTGTTGGTGCTTGAAGAGAATGCTCAAGTCTTGTTATCTTATTGCCCTCTAGAGTTGAATTTAATCTACTCATAAAATTTATTATCCTATCAGCAGTTCCATTGATGTATTTTTGCTCATACTTATCTAGCAATAAGTAATCATCTTTGGAGCCGCACTTCATTTTAGTAAACTTTACTTTACTCATTTTAATTATTTGACGCTGCGCTTAATAAAGATAATTGAGTAACCTTATCATCACCTAATTCATCTATAGGTTCAACAGGATAATCACCTGTAAAATAATGGTCAGTTAATTGAGGATATATTTCATCTCTTTTTTTAAAACCCATTGCTTTATATACACCTTCTAAAGATAAAAAATCTAAGGACTTAGCACCAATATATTCACAAATTTCATCATTAGTTTTATTTGCAGCAAGAAGCTCTTTTTTAGTTGGTGTATCTACACCATAGAAATCTGGAAATCTAATTTCTGGACAAGCTATTTTAACATGAACTTCTTTGGCTCCTGCATCATAAAGCATTTTTACAATTTTATGAGAGGTAGTTCCTCTAACTAAAGAGTCATCTATTAAAATAATTCTTTTACCTTTAATTGTAGATTGATTAGCATTCAGTTTTAACTTAACACCCAAACTTCTAATTTTTTGACTTGGTTCTATAAAGGTTCTTCCCACATAATGGTTTCTTATTAAACCTAATTCAAAATTAATTCCTAAATGCTGAGCAAATCCAAGAGCCGCTGCATTTCCAGAGTCAGGAACTGGCACCACTATATCTGCATCAATTTTATTTTCTTTAGCAAGCTCAACACCAAATTTTTTTCTATGTTCATAAGCAGACTTTCCATTTAGTAAACTATCAGGCCTTGCAAAGTAAATGTATTCAAATACACAAGGACGAACTTTTTTAGCAGGGAAGGGTTTAACACTTTTTAATTCATTATCCTCAACATAAACAATTTCACCATTTTCAACATCTCTTACATACTTCGCTCCTATAATATCTAAAGCACAAGTTTCAGAAGCAAAAACGTAACTATCTTTTATTTTACCAATTATCAAAGGTCTTATTCCATAGGGATCCCTCACACCAATTAATATATTTTGTGTAAGCATTACCAGAGCATATCCTCCTTGAATTTGAAAAATTGCATCAATTATTTTATCAATTGTTTTATTTCTTTTTGATTTTGCAATTAATTGAACGATAGTTTCAGTATCAGATGTTGTATGAAAAATTGCACCATCTTGAACAAGTTTATTTCTAAGAGTGATAGAATTTGTTAGGTTCCCGTTATGAGCAACTCCAATACCACCAGCATTAGTATCTGCAAAAAAGGGTTGAATATTTCTTAAAGTATTATCTCCTGTAGTGCTATATCTATTGTGGCCTATAGCATAATTGCCTGGTAAACTTTTCAATACTTTTTCTTTGTTAAAATTATCCCCAACTAGGCCAAATCTTTTCTCTGAATAATATTTCTCTCCATCAAAAGTTACAATTCCACAACCTTCTTGACCTCTATGCTGTAAAGCATGAAGTCCCAGGGCAGTAAGGGCCGCAGAGTCTTTACTACTGCTAATACCAAACACTCCACATTCTTCTTTTAATTTTGGATTATAGATCTTCAATTTTGTCTTTAGTATCTTGATATGTTTCTTCATTTGGAAATTCTTTTAGTAGATAATTACTACCTTTTTTAAGGTAAGGGAAGGTGTATGATTTATCAGGGTTAACTGGCCATTTATTATAATTATAAACAATATGTAGGGCTGAAAATAAACAGACACATATAATATAGCCTCTTATAAAACCAAAAAATAATCCAAAAATAGAATCGAGACTTCCCAAACCTACAAATTTAACAGCTTTACTGATACCTTTGTTTATCATTAATATAACAAAAACAACTAAAACAAAAATGAAGATACCAAGTAAAATATCTAATACATACTCACTATCAATCATATTTTTAAAATATGGTTTAATTCTAGAAAATAAAACTAGTGTTACCACGTAAGCCAAAAGCCATTTAGATGCAGCAAGTATACTAAGGATAAATCCTTTACGATAGCATTTAACCACAGACAAAATTGTAATAATTAAATATGTTAAGTCTATAAAAGAGATTACTTCATAAAAATTCTTTAAATTATCAACCATAGTGTGGTTTACCTCCCAAAAGGTTTACTAATCAAAATAAGTGATGGGAGCAATGTTAAGACTGAGATCATAGCTAGCAACATTGCAATACCAGTAAATACTCCAAAATAAATGGTAGGTATGAATTTAGAAAAAACTAAAATCGAAAACCCAAACACTATTGTTATAGATGTATTAAGTATTGCAACACCTACTGTTGAATGGCAAATTTTAAGGGTTTTTTCATAATCTTTATGTTTTAAAAATTCTTCTTTAAATCTATAGATATAATGAATGCTGTTATCTACGGCTATTCCAATGGTGATAGCAGCTATAGTTATGGTCATCATATCAAGAGGTATTCCTAAAAGACCTATAATTCCTAAAATAAAAAAAGCAGCAATAAAATTTGGAACCACACCAATTAAAGATAGTTTTATGTTTCTAAAAAGAATCATGAACATTGCAAAAATACCAATCATAACTAATCCTAATGTAAGTATTTGAGATTTGAATAAACTTTGAAGTAAATTGTTAAATAAAATTAAAACCCCAGCAAGTTTAAATTCTTCATCATTTAATTTTAACTTATTTTTTAGATCGTAATTAATTTTTTTAATCAAATCATTTCTCCTTAAACCATCTAAAGAATCTATAATTCTTAAACTGATCCTAGCTTCATTATCTTTAATTGAAATATAAGGATCAATAATATCTTTTTTAATACTTTCTGGAATTTTAGAATATAAGATACCCATTTCCAGTCCACCCAAAGTTTTATTGTTATTTAATTGTGTTGCAACTTGAATAATTGAACTGAAAGACAAAACCTTACCAACTGGGGGTAATCCATCAAGGTAACTATGTACTGCTTCAATTCTATTAACCTTGTCTCTAGTGAACCAATATTTTTCATCATTTTGATCTTCATTTTCGCCCCAATCTTCAAACTCGTTATCACTAGATTTAGCCTTCTTTTTTTGAGAAAATTTTAAAATAATTTCTAAAGGTGTAGTTCCACCAAGCTTTTCATCTATAAGCTTCATACCTTTATATATTTCAGTATTTTTATCAAAGTAGTTTATAAAACTATTTTCTACTTCAAGGCGATTTATGCCAATTATACTAAGAACAATAACCAAGCCCGTTAGTGTGAATATAGTTTTTTTATTATTAATAGAAATTTTTCCAAAGAAAGATGTAATTTTTGAATCACTGTCTTCTTCTATTTTTACATTGTTATTTGAGACGAAACCTAAAAGTGTAGGCAACAAAGTAAACGTAATAATAAAAGATGTAATTAATCCAAAAGTCATCATCCATCCAAAATCTATAATAGGTTTAATGCCACTAAATACTAAAGATAGAAAAGCACACACAGTCGTTAGTACTGTATAAATAATTGGCCAAAACATTTTACTTGTTGTCATAGAAATAATTTCAAAGTTATTTGAATTTGGAAAATTATTTCTTAATTGTAAAAAACGAGTACTCATGTGAATATTCATTGCCATTGTTAAAATCAGCATTAACGCAATAAAGTTTGAAGAGATTACTGTTACTTTCCACCCTAGAAGACCAAGAAGGCCAGTCATAATTACAACTGAAAAAAAACAACTACTAATTGGAACTATGATCCATATTAATTTTCTAAATACAAACCAAAGAGTAGCGATAATAAATAAAAGAACTCCAAGACCAAAAACTAAAATGTCACTTTTAATAAACGACATCATATCATCAGTTATCATAGGAATTCCACCTAGGTATATTTTTCCTGCGTCATCATAACTTTTAATAACCTCTCTTATCTGAAGAATATTTTCATGGTTTTCTTTCTTTAGAGTATCTTTATAATTTTCAATTTCTTTTTGGGTTTTATTTTCAATATTTTCCAGCTCATTTTTTTTTATATAGACAATAATACCACTTGTATTGCCATCTTCACTAATTACAAAATTTCTAAAAACAGGACTGGTTAAAATTTCTTTAAATCCTCTTTCTTTATCTACATCCTCATCCTTTAATGTTTTGAAATTTTGCAGTCTTTCTTCAAGCGGTGCTTCAGAGTTATTTAATAATGGTATATCCAATAATGTAACAACACTATGAACCCAATCTAAACTTTGAATTTTATATTTTAAACTTAACAAGTTATTAATTGAAGTTGTGCTAACCATTCCTTCATCGGGTGTGTAGGTTAAAACCAAGTATTCTTTAGAGCCGTATCTCTCAGTTATCTCTCTTAAATATTCGAGGTCTGGATCACCTTCGATTAAAAGAGTATCAGATGACGCGTCTAGTCTAAAGTCTTTAGTAAAATAACCAAAACTTAATAAAGTAATTATCAAGAGTAAAAAAATAGATTTAGGATTTTTGAGGACTATATTTTGATATAAATTAGATAACATTTATAACTATCATATATTGGATATTAGTTAATTTGAGTATCTTTAAATTTAGTAAACATTGCCTCAAATTCTAACATGATATTACCTGTAGGGCCGTGTCTTTGCTTGCCAATAATAAGTTCAGCCAAATTTGAAACCTCATTCATCTTTGCTTGCCATTCAGCGTGTTCTACAGTGGCTGGTCTGGGTTCTTTTCTTTCTAAATAGTAAGCTTCTCTATAAACAAACATTACAACATCAGCATCTTGTTCTATTGACCCAGATTCTCTTAAATCAGACAGTTGAGGTTTATGATCATCTCTTTGCTCTACAGCTCTTGATAATTGCGAGAGTGCAATAACTGGAAGCTTGAGCTCTTTTGCCATTGCCTTGAGACCTTGAGTAATTTCAGAAATTTCTTGTACTCTACCGTCTCTATTGTTTCCTGATCCTCTCATCAATTGAATATAATCAACTACAATTAAATCTAGGCCGTGCAATCTTTTAATTCTTCTTGCTCTATTGCTCATTGCGGCAATACTAATAGCGGGTGTTTCATCTATAAATAAGGGTAGTTCAGCAATATTTTTTGAAGTTTCAATAAATTTATCAAATTGTTCATCCGAAATTCTTCCTCTACGAATATCATTTGATTTAATTCTAGATTGTTCAGCTAAGATTCTTGTAGACAGCTGCTCCGATGACATCTCTAGTGAGAAAAAAGCAACAGAAGATTTTTTCCCATTTTCTTGTAATTTTTGGGCTGCATTAAAAGCAATATTAGTGGCTAATGCTGTTTTACCCATAGAAGGTCTTCCAGCAATAATGATTAAATCTGAATTATGAAGTCCACCCAATCTATCATCAAGATCTCTTAGACCCGTAGGGACGCCAACAATTCCTTCGTCATTTTGATAGGCAGATGTTGCCATTTCTATTGTTTGTCTCATTGCCTCATCAAATTTTACCAATGTTGAGTTGAAAGAACCTTTTTCGGCAAGGTCAAATAGCAATCTTTCAGAATTTTCAATTATGTTTTGACCATTAACATCAAGTGCATTTAGTTTCGCAGCATCAATTGTATTCTCAGATATTTTAATTAACTCTCGTCTAACAAACATGTCATAAGTAATTCTTGAATACTCTATTGCTTGTCTAGGTGGGGTAGAGAATTTGGTAATTTTAACCAAATATTCAGGAACATTTAACTCATCTTTTTCATTTTCAAAATAATTTTTTAATGTAATAGGATTTGCTAGCATCCCCTTATAAATAAGACTTTCTATTGCAGAAAAAATCTTTTGATGCATTGGGTCATAAAAATTAATACTTGATATTATAGTATTTATTTCATCAAAAATTTCGTTTGAAACTAATATAGAACCAATAACAGATTGCTCAGCTTCAACATTATTTGGTAATTCTTTGAATGTATCTTTAACTATACTTAAGTTATTTTCCATAATTAAATCTTATATGAAATAAGATTTATAAAAATAACAATTATTGGCTGGGGAAAAAATTGTATAATTATTGAATGGTCTCTGCTGTAACTACATTAACTGTAATTTCAGATTCTATTTCAGAGTGTAAAATGATTTTTACTTTAAATTTACCCAATGACTTAATTTCAGTTATTGGTTGAATCATTGATGGCTTAATGTCCAAATTATCACTTTCATGAATTAATTTTGCAATTTCAGTTGGTTTAACAGATCCATAAAGTTCTTTATTTTCCGTACTTAATTTTTTAATCAAATATTCTTTAGCATTAATTTTTTCAGAAATTTTTTGAGCATCTTTCTTTTTTTCAGTATCTTTTTTGTTTAATTCAGATTTAATTTTTTCTACTTCAGCAATATTCTCTTTGGATGCGTAAAGAGCTTTTTTATTTGAAATTAAATAATTTCTAGCGAAACCTCTTTTAACCTCAATGATCTGACCAATAGACCCAATCTTTCTTAAATTTTCTAAAAGTATAACCTTCATCTAAATTAATGCTAAGTTTCTAGCTCTCTTAATTGACATAGATAGCTCTCGTTGTTTTTTTTGACAGACATTGGTAATTCTAGAGGGTAAAATTTTTCCATTTTCTGACATATATTTTTTAAGCAATCTTATATTTTTATAATCAACTACTGGAGCTCCTTTAACAGATAGAGGGCATGACTTTTTGAATTTATATTTATTTGGTTGAAATATACTTAGTTTTGCAAAATTACTTTGTTTACCTTTTTTATTATCACTTCTTTTTTTTGAGGGCATATTTAATCTCTATTGTATTCTTTTTTATAATCTTTTTTTTCATACTCATCTTTTTTTGAAAAATACTTTGCTTCTAAATCAAATTTTTTAACTTTTACAGTTATGTATCTTAAAAGATTTTTGTCTAGAGACTCATTCTTTTCTAAATCATCTATAATTTTTCCAGAACCTTTAATTTTAAAATGTATATAGCTTCCTTTTTTGTTTTTTTTGATAACATAAGCTAAGTTTAACAACCCCCATTCTTCAGTCTGAACTATTTCACCATCATTTTTCTCAATTATTTTAGAGTATTTATCTGTTAATTGCTTAATTTGAGAAGGACTTGTGTCCTGTCTTGCAACAATAGTATGTTCGTATAAATTCATATTTGTTCTTTAATAAAAAGTGAGGATATACTATTATAATTCTTTAATTACAACACTTAAAACCATAATAAAATTTAAATATTTAAATGTTTTCTGTTATTTTTCCAGGTCAGGGCTCACAAATAGTAGGAATGGGCAAAGAGCTATACAATAAATATAGTTTAATTCAAAATTTATACAAAGAAGCTGATGATACCCTTGAATTTTCTATTTCTAAGTTAATTTTAGAAGGTCCAAAAGATGAATTGGATTTAACAGAAAATACCCAACCAGCCATATTTCTTGTAAGCTATTCAATATTTAAACTTGTTAAGGAAGAGTTCAATATAAATCTAAGTAAAGCAAATTTTTTTGCTGGACATTCTCTAGGAGAGTATTCAGCGTTAGCCACAGCAGGATCTCTATCTTTTTCAGATACTTTAAAAATATTAAAGATTAGAGGCAAAGCAATGCAAAGTGCTGTTCCGAAAGGAATAGGGGGGATGGTTGCAATTTTAGGATCTGAAGTTGGAATTATAGAAAATATGATCAAGAATAACAAAAAAAAGTATGAGTGTTTTGTTGCGAATGATAATTCTGAGGGACAAATAGTTGTGAGTGGAAATATCAAAGACCTAGAAAAAATGATGATCGATTTAAAATCTAATAAAATTAAAAATATCAAGTTACCTGTCAGTGCGCCCTTTCACTGTAAATTAATGAATAAAGCAAAAATAATAATGAATGAAGAGATTATTAAACTAAATTTTGAAAATCCACAAAATACACTTATTTCTAATGTTACTGGAAAAGAAATATCTGACACCAAGGAATTAAAAGATTTGCTGATTAAGCAAATTGAAAGCAGAGTTCGCTGGAGAGAAAGTATTTTATTAATGATTAATAAAGGAGTTAGCCAATTTATAGAAATTGGACCAGGTAAAGTTTTGTCAAGCTTAGTAAAGAGAATTGACAGAACTGTTAAAGTTAGTGCAATAAATACTGAAGAAGATATAAAGTTGCTTAATATAAATGATTAGTTTAAAAAATAAAAATATTATAGTCACAGGTGCATCCGGTGGAATAGGAAATTCGATAGTAGAAAAACTTAATGAAAATGGTGCAAATGTCTTGGCAACAGGAACAAGAATTGAAAAACTAGAAGAACTAAAAGAAAAATTTAAAAATATTAAAATATTAAAATTTGATGTTTTGGAACATGAAAAAATTGAAGGATTTATAAATAGTGCGACTGAAGAGCTGGGCGGATCTCTTGACTGTATAGTTAACAATGCTGGAATTACAAAAGACAACTTAACGATTAGAATGTCTTTAGAGGAATGGACAAAAGTTATAGATATAAACTTAACAGCAACCTTTTTAATGAGCAAATATTCAATTAAAAAGATGCTTAGGAATAAATCAGGAAAAATTATAAATATAACATCTGTTGTTGGTCACACTGGTAATGTGGGTCAGGCAAATTATACTGCATCAAAAGCTGGTATTGTGGCAATGTCTAAAAGTCTTGCAATAGAGTATGCTAAAAAAAATATAAACATTAACTGCATATCACCAGGATTTATTAGCACTGCAATGACTGATCAAATTGACAAAAAGTTTAAGGAAGCCATTATAGCTAAGATTCCATCTAATAGACTGGGTAAACCTGAGGATATAGCGAATGCTGTAATTTTTTTAAGCTCTAATAAGTCAGATTATATTAATGGTGAAACACTGCATGTTAATGGAGGCATGTATTTGGGTTGACAAAACTGCTTTTTAATCTATTAACGAAATATAACAAAAAGGAACAATATGTCAGATGATATTTCAAGTAATGTTAAAAAAATTGTTGCAGACCACCTAGGTATTGATGAAGCAAAAGTTCAAGACGATTCAAGCTTCATAGACGATCTTGGTGCTGATAGTTTAGACACAGTTGAGCTAGTAATGGCTTTTGAAGAAGAGTTTGGATCAGAAATTTCTGATAGCCAAGCAGAAAAAATTCTAACTGTTGGTGATGCGATTAAATTTATAGAAGGTAAAAGTAATTAAATCTATTTAAATGGCCATAAAAAAAGATGGGATAATGGTAGTTTTATCATCCCCATCTGGGGCAGGTAAAACAACCTTAGTAAAGCTCTTAGCAAAAAATAAAAACTACAATATCTCAGTATCTCACACAACCAGAAAACCAAGATCTCAAGAAATCCACAATCAAGATTACTATTTTGTAGATCATCAAAAGTTTGAGACATTAATTAAAAATGAAGAATTTCTGGAATACGCTAAAGTGTTTAATCATTTTTATGGAACAACTAGAAGTCCAGTTATAGAAAAACTAGAAAAAAGTGAAAACGTAATATTTGATATTGACTGGCAGGGAGCAGATCAAATAAAAAATAAGAAATTAAATTATAAATTGATAACTTTCTTTATATTACCACCAAGTAAAGAAGTTTTGTTCGAAAGATTATCAAACCGGGATATGAAAGATAAATTGATAGTTGAGGAAAGAATGAAAGAATTTAGCAGAGATGTTCTTCATTGGATAAATTATGATTATGTAATTATAAATGATGATCTTGATGAATGTTATTCTAAAATTAATAATTTAATTGAAGCAGAAATTAATAATGGTTCAAAAGATTATGATAAAGAATATATTAGAAAACACGTAAATACGCTAACTCCTTAAATTTTCATATTCTTTAGCAAGATTAAAATACATTTCTGGTTCTAGGTTTTGAGGTCGAAGATTGAGATCAATATTAAATTTTTCTGAAATTTCTTTTGTATTGTTAAATATTTGATTAAAAGGTTTCTTAAGCATTTTACGTCGCTGGCTAAAAAAAACTCTAGTTATCATTTCAAGTGTTTTTGCATTTTTTAATTCAAAGTAATTTTCTCTTGGAGTGAATAGCAGCAATGTACTATCAATCTTTGGACGGGGTGAAAAACTTTGTGGTTTAATATCTATTATTTTTTTAATATTTAATTTCCAGTTTGATAAAATAGATAATCGTCCATATTTTGAAGTATTGGATTCTGCAATAATTCTTTCAGCAACTTCCTTTTGAAACATTAACACTAAGCTTTCAAACCAAAATTTTTTATTTATGTTTATTATCCATTTTGAAAGAATTTCAGTAGAAATATTATAAGGTAAATTTCCAAATACAGTAAGTTTTTCACTAGAAATTTTATCTTCAGATATTTTTAAAACATCCTCATTAATAATACTAATTTCATTAGTAAACTTATCTTCCAACAATAAAGCTAGATCATCATCTTTTTCAATTACATAAATTTTTTTGGGATTTTTTTTTAAAATAAATGTGGTTAAGTTTCCACTACCAGGCCCTATTTCTAAAACTTCTTTATCTGAAATTTTAACTGTTTCGACAATCTGCTCTAAAACATTACGATCTATTAAAAAATTTTGACCTAAGCTTTTTTTGGGTTTAATAAACATTTATTTATCTAAAAATCTTAAAGCCTCTATTAAACTTTTTGGGTCAGATAAATTTTTACCTAGCATGGAATAATTTGGACCATGATCTGGTGAAATACGAACGAAAGGTAAGCCTAGAGTTATATTGATTGCATCAAAACCAAATAATGCCTTCATAGGGGCGAGAACTTGGTCGTGGTACATTCCAACAATTACATCAAATTTTTTATAATGCTCCTGCATAAAAATAGTATCCGCAGGAAAGGGACCGTCCACTTTAAAATTTTTTGCTTTTAGGTTTTTAATTGCAGGTATTATTATTGCCTCTTCTTCACAATCTTTAAAGTTACTTTCACAATGAGGATTTAGACCTGTTATTGCAATTTTTGGTTTTTTTTTAAAATTTTTTTTATAAAATTCAGTAATTAATTTAATATGAATATATATTTTTTTTTGTGTGATGTGTTTATGTACATCTTTTAAAGCAAGATGTGTTGTTATTGGACTAACTGATAATTTTTTGTTAAAAATTAACATTGCAACGTTATTCTTTCTTTTAGTCTTCTTTGCCAAATATTCTGTAATACCCAATGATTTTCCATATAAAAAACTTTTTTTTGAGATTGGACCATTTATAAGTTTTAAGGATTTATTTTTTTTTATCATTTTAAGAGCCAATCTAAAACTTTCAGCAATATAATTGTTTGATTTTTTTGAAATTTTTTCAAAAGGTTTTTTAAAATCATAATCAACATTGATAATGTTAATTATTTTATTATTTAATTTTTTTAAGTTTAGATAATTTTCATTAAGCAAGTTTATTTTAAAGTTAAAACCCAATAGGTTCATTTGTTTGATTAATAATTCTTTTGAAGCGATAATTATGATGGGACTTTTAAAGTACTTTTTATTTAAACTTTTAAAAAAGATTTCAAGGAAAATACTATTTGGTTCTCCAGCTACAATTATAATTGGTTTATAGCTCATTTATAATTGTATTAATTTTAATTTTATCAAAATAAATTTTTGAAAATGTGTTAAGTTGTTTATCTGTTTCAAACTTAATCATCTTATTTAATTCTTCTTTAAAGTTAATTTCTACATCTTCCTTTTTGATGTCTTCTAACATTAAAATTAAGTGTCCATTAGTGATTGGTATTGGTTTTGTATGTGAGCCTATTTCAATACTTTCTAAATAAATTTGGACTATATTAGATAAGTTTTGCTTTTCTACCCATCCAATTTTCCCACCAAACTTTGAGGTATCAGACAAGCTATAGACATTTGCTGTATTTTGAAAACCTATTTCTTTTATACTTTTATAGATCTGGTCACTTTTTTCTTCTAATTTTTCACCAGTGTTTGTTTTAAAAATTATTTCTGATAACAAAAATGTAGTTTTTTTATTTGATTGTTTCTTAATCTTTTCTCCAAGTTTTATTTTATTAATGTTAACTTGTCTTTGATATTTTTTAAAAATTAGTTGATTCCAAGTTGTTTCGATTTCTATTTTTTTTTTTAGATTATCCATAGTAATTCCAAAGTCTTTTAAATATATTTCAAATGCTTCTTTATCTTTTAACTTTAATTTTATGATAAAATCTTCGATTATTTTTTCTAATAATGGGTCTGCTTGATCTAGGACAAAATATTTTTTAACTTCGATTTTTTTGATTATTTCTCTCAATATTGATTGCTGTGCAAGCTCTAATCTCTTTTTTTGATTTAGGTTTTTTAACTGTTTATTCAAAGATAAAAGATAATTCTCTTCATCCAAAATATCTTCTGATGTAATAATCTCTTGATTTATTTTGTAAACTATAGAAATTTTACTTTCAGCATATGTTTTTTGAAAAAACAGTAATGCAATTAAAACAATAAATAATATTTTTATTTTTGTGATCATTTCAAAATATTAGGTGTGCTTGTTTCTCCAAAGGGAATTATAGTTAATTTAAAAAAAATATTCTCTTCTGGTCTCAGATCTCCAATACTATAAAAATCCTTATTATACTCTAATGAAGCTATTAAACAATCGTTCCTATATTGGTACATCAAATTATAATATTCTGTGGCACTGGTTTGTTTATTTTTTCTTGTTTTAAATGATATTTTTTTGCTTTCATCAAGTCCATAAGAAGTTTCATTTGTTAAGTAGCTATTTTCAGAGTATGTATTCTCATTAAGATATTCAAAGGATGTTACAAAGTTATTTATTTTTAAAGATGATGTAAGTGATTGGAAGTTAGTGTCTGTTAGATTGTCATCAACAGAAAAATCGTATTCAATACTAAGCATTTCTGATGGTTTTAGTGCTAAGTTGCCAACTATATTGGAGGTTTTTTTACCCAAACCACTACTTGCTGATAAATTTTTATCTTCTTTAATTTTTGTTTGGCTAGCAATTTTTGCTGTAATGAGGTTTTGATCATCTTTATTCATTCCAAAATATTCAAGGCCGTACGTCAACGACAAGCCTCCCTCAACTGTATCTGAATCACTAATTCTATTTAAAGAAAAAATATTGTCTATGTCAATCCTAGTATCTTCATTCTTATTATTTTTTGATTTATTTGGACTGATTCTTAATGAGGCTATGGGTTTTAAAATTTCTTTATAATTTATTTTATCTTTTTTTAGTGGGTATGATAGATTGTATTGAAGCAAAGATGCTATTGTATGATTACCAGATTCTTTATATTTTTTTGAATTTTGACTTTTGGTATTCGCATTTTTAATTAGAACTGCATAATCCCTCTGTATTCCATTTTTAGAGTATGCATAATCAGAATTAAAAACTAAATCATTAATAATATTTTTTTCAAAAACATTTGTATCATAATTTTTTAAAAATCCGCTAGAATTAAAAGATAAATCACCTTTATCATAAAAATTATTATTAATATTTTTACTTAAAAGATAAGAGGGGAATACATATTCAAATCTATCACTTTCTTTCTTACTTAAATTTTCGTAAACTTGAAGTTCTGAATTAAATGAAAAATCATCATTTGCTAAATTTAATCCTAGAGTAGATTTAAGGTTATTATTATTTTTTATAAGTGGTGATTTTAATTTATAAGTTTTTAAGTAAGTGTCATTTGAAGTTTGCTCAAGGTCTAAATATATTTCAGAGTTTTCAAAACTATTGAGTTGTAATTTTTTATTTGATTTTGAGAAAAAATGATTTTTTCCCTCTAATGAGCTAAAATCTAAATTATGATCACTATTTTTATTAATTTCTCTATATTCAGATTGAATTAAAACTTTTTGATCAAAAAATACTCTGGGGGATAAGGTAAAATCTCTATTTTCAGAAATAACATGATAATAGGGGACGTTTAAAGAAGTACCTACACTTGTAGAATCGGCAAATTTAGGCATCAAAAAACCAGACTGTCTTTTTACAGATGGGTCAGGATGAAAAAATTTAGGAAAATAAAATACAGGTTTATCATATATTTTTAACCATGCTTTGTCATAGTAAAGCATCTTCTTTTTTTTATCGTGTGTTATTTTTTCTGCATGAAACTGCCAAGGCGGGCAGTCGTCATTTTTTTTACAAGTTGTAAAAACACCTTTTGAAATTATGGAAACTTCATCATTAATACTTAAAGAGGCCCCCTTTAAGCGTGGCTCATTATTCTCACTGAAGCCTTCCTTGCTGTTAAAATTAATATCAACATTATTTCCAATTAATTTTTTTGTGATAAGGTTTATATAGGCTATATCAAGCTCTGTAGTATTACTTTTATTATCAGTTATTTTAACTTTATTGAGCTTTATAAGATTATCATTAAGTAATAAAATAAATCCATTAGTTTCAACTAAAATATTTTTATCAATATTAATACTAGAATCTGTTTTTGATATAATTTTTCTTTCAGTCGTATTATAAATAATATTTTGAGAATAAATTAAAATATTATTTATTAAATCATTTACCACAACATTCCCACTAGCATCTAGTACAGAATTTTTTTTATTATAAATAAATTTTTGAGCATCAATTTTTATTCGATCATTAATGGATGTGGCTGTTCCTTTTTTTGAATTTATAATATTACCATTATCTGAAATTAAAATTTCAGAAGTGTCAAAAATAAACTCATTAGCATTAACAAATCCTACGTTAAATAAACTGATGAATATTACTATTATATAATTAGTATATTTATTTATCATTAATTTTAACCAATCCAATAAGCACAAAAATTGATAGTATTATAAGAGGAAACCATGTCGATAATAGAAGGGGTATTTTGTCATTTTCACCAAGTAAATTAAAAAGATAATACAAATAATATATTAGCACAGATAACATTATTCCCAAAATTAGATAGTAAATATTTTTTCTATTTCTTTTAATGTTGAGCATTATTATTGAAGATAAGGCAGTCATTATAGATAAGAAAAAAGGAAATGAAATCAATCTATTTATATGAGATTCTATTTCTTTTGTTGTGTAGCCTAAAGACTTATAATCATTTTTTTGATTTATTAATTCCATTAAATTAAGTGAAGATAGATTCCTAAACAAGCTATTTATTTTTTTTAGATCAAAATGAGTTAGTATATTAATATTCTCTTTAAGTGTTGTATTTTTATTATCTATTGAAATAGTAGGACTGTAAATGCGCCATTCCATTTTCGAAATATCAACCTTTGAAGATATAAACACTTGTATTAAATTAAAATCATTACTGTACTGAAATATTGAAACTTCTTTTAGAAACTTTTTTTCAATCTGCTGTGCATTTATTATGTAGATATGATCATCTATTTCATCTTTTATCCAGAGTCCATTTTGAGTGACAACTGCAAGATACTTGTTGTCATTAGAATGTGTATTTTTTAAGTCAAGATATATAAATTTTAATTTCGAAGAAAGAGTGTAATAAATAGTGATTATAAACAAACCAAGCATAAAAGATGTCAAAAAAAGTGTTTTTATTATCTTAAGGTTGCTTATGCCATTTATTTTCAAAAAATCTAATTCTCCTTTTCGGATTATATAGATGAAAAAAAATTGAGTAGAAATTAAAAAAATAAAAGGAAAAATTTCAAAAAGACTAGCTGGAGCATTTAATATAGCAACCAAATAAGGAATTAAAAAATTGATATCTACTTTCTTAAAAAAAGAAATTTCCTCAAAAACACTTAAGATAAATATTAATAATAAGAAAATTAAGGAGCTTAATAATATTCTTTTTAAAAATAATGAGATTAAATAAAATTGTAGAGTTTTTATAATCATCTAAATTTTGTTGTTAAATTTTGTAATTAAAGAAATATAAATTGTTGAAAATAATAGAATTGGAAATAAAGCATAAGCCAGAATGCCACTGTGGCCATGCCCAGAGTACTTTATAGATATTTCTGAAATCACGATAATAAAAAAAACTAGAATAAACATCCAGAATCTAAAATAATCATATTTTTTATCTTCTTTTGATTTAATTATCATCAAACAACTTATTAAAGCTATTAATGGAATATAGAGAGGCTTAAAAAGTCTTTTTAAAAATTCTTCTTGAATAGCTTTTATTGTATTAACTTCACATCTTAGAAATTCAGCATAAAAAGATCCAACCTCACCTTTGTAATGATAATATAGACAGCTAAATAAATCTTTAATATTCGCTTCTTGAATTTTTGGATATGTGATTGTTATAGTTTCGTATTTAGAAAGATCAAACTTTATATTTTTAAATTCAATATTTGATATTTTTTTATTTTTAAAATTTAGAAGCTTTCCATCAAATAATTGAAAATATCTATTCTTACCTACATTTACTAACACAGCTTCTTTTGCATAAATTATTTGTGAAGATTTACCATCTTTGAGTTTATCATGTAAAAAAATATTTTTATAAATACTCTTGTCATCTTTTGATTCAATAAATATTGTAAGATTTGTGACTGTGTCAATAAATTTTCCTGGTTTAATTAATGAAGGAAAAAAATCTATATTAGAATCCCTTAAAAATGATCTAGCTTTATCTTGACTAGTTGGACTTACATATGATCCAAGAAATATTTGGAATAAAAGTATTATTAATGAATATAAGATAATTATATTTATAAATGTAATTTTTTTTATACCATTACTCCAATATAAAATTAATTCATTATTAGCTTCATACTGAGATATCGTAAAAAATAAAGCTATAAAAAAAGAAAAAGGTAAAATTCTATGTATTATCTTTGGGAAATTATAAAGTGTATAGGAGAAGTAAGTATAAAGACCATGCCCATCCTCACTTACAAAATCTAAATAATTAACAGCCTGTATTATCCAAACAATTAAACTGAAAGAGAAACAAATAATGATAAAAAATTTAAATGTATCAGTTAAAAACTTTTGAAATATTAATTTTTTCATTGAAATCTAATAATTTTGAACATATATAACATCGAACACGGTGTGAGTGTATTTAAAATTTATGTCTATTCAAATTAATTATAAAAATAGTAGCTTTAAAAAACCTTTAACTAATCTTGTCTTATTTGTTGAGGAAAATTTTAATATTAGTGGTTTAAAGAAACATATATCTAATGCGGAATTTTCTTACATAAGTGACCTATTAAAAAATAGTGATTTAAAAAAGAATTTACTTTTTTTTGATGTCAATTCTAAAAAAACAATATTTTTAATATCTACTAAAAAGAACTTAGAAGCTTCTGATATAGAAAATTTAGGAGCAGAATTTCATGGTTATATAAATTATGCTAAGAAAAGTGAGTATTTTGTAAACTCAGATAGCATAAGTAGTAAATTTGAAAATTTTATAGGTCATTTTTTACATGGATTAAAATTAAAATCTTATGAGTTTAATATTTATAAGTCTAAAAATGATAAAAAACTTATTTCAATTAATTTAATTGGAACCAAAAATAAACTATCAACCCAAAACGAATTAAGATTTAAAGCAATTGAACAAGGAACTTTTTTTGCAAGAGACCTTGTTTCTGAACCGCCTAATGTTCTTAATCCCAAAGAGTATACAAATAGACTTTTGAAATTAAAAAAATTAGGAATTAAAGTTACAATTTATAATGAAGTGCAACTTAAGAAATTAGGAATGCATTCCTTATTAGGAGTTGGAAGAGGGAGCGTTAATGAGTCATTCCTTGTTACCTTAGAATGGAATGGAAATAAAAAAGATAAAAAAGCTCCACTTTCTTTTGTAGGAAAGGGTGTTTGTTTTGATACGGGTGGAATTTCTTTAAAGCCTGCAAAATTTATGGAAGAAATGAAATATGATATGGCCGGATCAGCTGTCGTTGCAGGGTTGATACAAACTTTAGCCACTAGAAAAGCAAAAGTAAATGCAGTCGGTGTAGTGGGCTTAGTTGAAAATATGCCTGGAGGTAATGCTCAACGGCCAGGTGATATAGTTAAAGCTTACAATGGTAATACCATTGAAGTTTTGAATACTGATGCTGAAGGCAGATTAGTATTAGCGGACGCATTAAGTTTTACAGAAGCAAAATTTAAACCTAGATTTATGATAGATCTTGCAACCTTGACAGGTGCAATAATCATGGCACTGGGAGAAGAATATGCTGGTTTGTTTTCTAATAATGACGAACTATCAAATAGATTATTTAAAGTAGGAGAAAAAGTAAAAGAAAAAGTTTGGAGACTGCCATTACATGAAAATTATGATAAATTGATGAATTCTCCAATTGCAGACATTCAAAATATTAATTATTCAGGTGGAGCAGGTTCAATAACTGCAGCGCAATTTTTACAAAGATTTGTTACAAATAAAACACCATGGGCACACTTAGATATTGCTGGCATGGCTTTTTCTAAAAAAGCTGCTAACTTAAATCCAGGTGGAGCTACAGGTTTTGGTGTGAGATTATTAAATCAACTAATAGAGGAACATTATGAGTAATACAGAACAAACATTATCAATCATTAAACCAGATGCGGTTGAAAGAAATTTAGAAAATGAAATTAAACAAATGTTTAAAGATAAAGGCTTTAATATTGTTAAAGATAAAAAAATTCAAATAGCAAAACTGGAAGCGGAGCAATTTTATAAGGTTCATGAAACAAAACCTTTTTACAGTGATTTATGTACATATTTATCATCAGGGCCAATAGTTGTAATGGTTTTGGAAAAAGAAAACTCAGTATTGAAGAATAGAGAACTAATGGGAGCAACCAACCCACAAGACGCTGAAGAAGGAACCATAAGAAAAAAATATGGAATTTCTATTGATAAAAATTCTGTTCATGGTTCTGACAGTGTTGAAAATGCTAAAATAGAAATTGATTTCTTTTTTAAAGACTAATTAAAAATTTTCATAATTGCAGCAGGGTATAATTTATGTTCTTGTTTAAGAACCTTTTTTGCTAAAGAAGATGAGTTATCTTTAGTGGTAATCTTAACTTTTTTTTGCATAATTACCTTTCCAGAGTCTAGTTTTTGAGTCACATAATGAACAGTACAACCTGCAAATTTATCCATGTTTATAATGGCTTTATTATGTGTATCTAGACCTTTATATTTTGGAAGAAGAGAGGGATGAATATTAATTATTTTCCCATTAAATTTTTTAATAAAATATTTAGATAAAATCTTCATAAAACCAGCTAAACAAATTAAATTTATCTTTTCTTTTTTTAATAGTGCTAAAATTTTTTTTTCAGTAGCAATAACATTCTGAAAATCAAATATTTTTTTTTTAATGTTAAATTGATCTGCAAATTTTAGACCTTTTGCTTTATTAAAATTAGAAATAACCAAATTAATTGAAATAGGTGTTTTTTTTATTTTAGAAAATTTAATTAGATTTTTTAAGTTAGTACCAGCGCCTGAAATAAAAACACAAGTTTTTATTTTTTTAAAACCAGTCAATTTTTCCATTAAGTTTAACTTTATTTTTTCCTGGAATTATTTTTCCAATAACATAAGGCTTAAATTCCTTAGTAAAGAATTTTTCAATTTTGATTAAATTTTTAGGACTTACTATTAAACAAAACCCAACACCACAATTAAATGTTTTTAACATTTCTTTATCCTCTATATTATTATTTTTTAACCATTTAAAGATTTTTTTAGTTTTGACTTTATTCAAATCTATATCCGCAACCATACCATTTGGTATTACTCTTTTAATATTATCTGCAAGTCCACCACCAGTGATATTTGCACATCCATTAATAAGATTATAATTAATTAGATCCAAAACTTCTTTTACATAAATTTTGGTTGGTCTTAATAATTCTTTTCTTAAAAATTGATTATTTTTTAAATTAATTTTTTTTTTTTTTAAAATATATCTTACCAAGGAGTAACCATTTGAATGAACACCATTTGAGGGTACAGCTAGAACTAAGTCATTCTTTTTAATATTTCTTTTATCTAAAATATCTTTTTCATCTACTGTACCCACAGCAAAACCAGCTATATCAAATTTATTTTTTGCATAGGTACCAGGCATTTCTGCGGTTTCTCCACCAACCAGTTCACAGTTAGAAATTTTACAACCTTTTATTATCCCTTTAATAATGGATTTTAGTTTTTTTATGTCAATTTTATTAATTGAAATATAATCTAGAAATAATAATGGCTTAGCTCCTTGCACAATTAGATCATTTACACTCATAGCCACTAAATCAATTCCAATAGTATCAAATTTATTGAGTGTATTTGCTATTTCTATTTTTGTGCCAACACCATCTGTACAAGCTACAATTTTTGGTTTTTTTAAATTTTTGGGTATACTGGATATTGATCCAAAACCCCCAATAGGACTAAACTTTTTTTTGCCTTTATCTTTTGATGAAATATTAGATATAAATCTAACAAAACTATCAGCAGCGTTTATGTTTACACCACTTTTTTCATAGGTAAATTTTTGTTTTTTCATTATTATAGAGTATGCAAATTATAAATAAATTTTTTAAGTTACAAAAACTATATATATATTTATTTTTAAACCTTCTATTTATAATATTTTTTTCTGCAAGTTTTTTGTATGCTAATACATTTAAGGTATCCAATATTGAGATTTCATCAGCATTTGAACTAAGTTTTAATAAGAACAAGGTAATAGATGATGGTTTCAGGTCTTCTTTTTTTAATTTAATTTCTATGATTACAACCTCAGGTGATAGGGATAAAAAATTAAAAAAAATATCTCTAAAAGAATTAAAAGGCATGATTGATTCTTTTATTATTAGTGATGAAAAATTTGTCAATAATGAATATTTTGCAAAACTTGAGGTTACATTTAATAAAAAGAAAATTTTATCTTTTTTAGAAGAAAAAAATATATTTCCCTCTATGCCTATTAGAAAAAAAGTTTTATTAGTTCCAATATTAGTTGATGTTGAATTGGATAAAATTTACCTATTTACAGATAATATCTTTTATCAAAAGTGGAACAGAAGTAAAAAAAATTATCATTTATTAGAATATTTATTACCAAGTGAAGACATTGAAGACCTTAATACTATCCAGCAAATGTCCAGCTCTATAGAAAAATATGATTTTGTTAAATTGATTACAAAGTATGATTTAGAAGATTATATAATATCAATTATATTTAAAAATAAAAAAAACCTTAGAGTACTTTCTAAGATTAATTTAAAAAATTCTCTAAAATTAGATAATCAGAAATTTGAAAATATTGATTTAAAAAATGAAAAAGATTTTGAGATAGTCTCAGAAAGACTAAAAACTATTTATGAAAATTATTGGAAAAAAAATAATGAAATTAATACATCTATAAAATTACCTATATCAGTATCTATAAATTCAAAAGAATATAGTAAAATTCAAGAATTTGAAAGAATACTTAATACTATGGATCTAGTATCAAATTTTTATATTTTAAAATTTAATAGTCAGAAAGTTAATTATAAAATTATTTACAACGGTTCCCCAAGAACTTTTCTAAATGATTTTACTAAAGAAAATATTGACTTGGTAATGGAAGATAACGTTTGGATAATTAAGTGAAAAGCTTAAATCAATTATTATTAGATTTTGACTACAAGCAAAATTTTACAGATGATGATTTTTATGTTGGGCAGAGCAATTTCTATACATTTGAATTAATAAATAAATGGCCTAAATGGGAGAAAAATTTTTTAAATATTAGTGGTGAAAAATATTCTGGCAAATCCCACTTAATTAATATTTTTTTAAAAAAATTTGATGGAATTAAAATAGAATCATGCCATTTGAATAATAATAACTTGAAAAAAATTAAACCCTATCAAAACATAATTCTAGAAAATCTAAACCAAGATATAGATGAGAAATTAATTTATACTTTATTTAATATAGTAGATCAGGATAATAAATTTTTAATAATTACCTCTGTTCATCCTGTAGCTGAAATTAACTTTAAATTAGAAGATCTTCGTTCAAGAACTAAAAACTGTCTTCTTGCAAAGATCAAAAACCCTGATGACGAACTGATGTTTGCCTTAATTTTGAAAAATTTATCAGATAGGCAGATTACTTTAGATAAAAAATTGATTGATTTTATTATTAAAAGAATAGAGAGATCGTATGGCAAAATATTTGAATTCATATATAAAATTGACAAGATCAGTTTAAAAAAAAAAAAACCAATTGATTTTAAGATCATTAATGAGGCATTAAAGGATTAAGTGAATAAATATAGAACTCACCATTGTAGCGAACTAACAAAAAAAAATAACGAACAAGAAATTATCCTGTCTGGGTGGATCAATAAAAAAAGAGACCATGGAAACCTTTTATTTATCGATTTGAGGGATAACTATGGAATGACGCAGTGCATTATTGATAAAAGTAATGCTAATTTTAAACAACTGGAAAAGATTCAGTTAGAGAGTGTCATAAAGATAAATGGTAAAGTTGTGGAAAGAAGTGCTGATACAATTAATTCAGATCTTTTAACGGGTGAGATTGAAGTTAATATAAATTCATTTGAAATATTAGGAACATGTAAAGAGCTTCCGATGCCTGTTTTCAGTGACCAAGAATATGCTGAGGAAATAAGACTTAAATATAGATTTTTAGATTTAAGAAGAAAAAAAATTCATGACAATATTATTTTAAGATCCAATGTTATTTCATTTATTAGAAATGAAATGTTTAAATTGGGTTTTTTAGAATTTCAAACACCAATATTAACATCTTCAAGTCCAGAAGGAGCTCGAGATTTTTTAGTTCCTAGCAGGCTTAACCCAGGTAAATTTTATGCTCTCCCACAAGCACCTCAACAATTTAAACAACTTATAATGGTTTCTGGATTTGACAAATATTTTCAAATTGCACCATGCTTTAGAGATGAAGATGCTAGAGCGGACAGAAGTCCTGGTGAATTCTATCAACTAGATTTAGAAATGTCATTTGTTGAGCAAGAAGATGTTTTTCAAGTTGTTGAAAAATTAATTGTTAATGTATTTAAAAAATTTTCTTCAAAAAAACTAATATATGAAAAATTCCCAAGAATACCTTATGAAGAATCTATGCTTAAATATGGATCGGATAAGCCAGATTTAAGAAATCCATTGCTAATTTCTGATTTGACAGATATTTTTACTAGAGACGATGTCACTTTTGAGATATTTAAAAAACTAGTAAAATCAGGCTCTAAAGTGAGATGTATAGTAACTAAAGATACAAAAGATAAACCTAGAAGTTTTTTTGACAACATAGATAAGTGGGCCAAAGAACAAGGTGCCTCTGGTTTAGCATATTTTACAATCGAGCAAAATGAAAACATTTCTGCAAAAGGACCAGTTGGCAAGTTTTTCTCAAAAGAAGCACTCAAAGAAATTATGAAAATCACAGAAGCAGAAGTAGGAGATAGTGTTTTTTTCGCTTGTGGAAAAATTAATGATGTAGAAAAAATATCTTCTCAAGCAAGAGATAAAATTGCTAAAGACTTAAATTTAATAGATGAAAATTTTTTTGCTTTCTGTTGGATTGTTGATTACCCAATGTTTGAAAAAAATGAAGTTACTAATAAAATTGAATTTAGCCATAACCCCTTTTCAATGCCGCAAGGAAATATTAAAGAACTAGATTTTGATAAGCCCCTGGAGATAAAAGCGTATCAATACGACATTGTTTGTAATGGTATTGAGTTATCTTCTGGAGCAATTAGAAATCATATACCAGAATTAATGTATAAATTATTTTCAATTGCTGGCTATCAAAAAGAAAAAGTAGATGAAAAATTTAGTGGAATGATTAATGCCCTAAGTTATGGCGCACCTCCCCACGGTGGTATAGCACCAGGAATTGATCGAATAGTAATGTTATTAGCTAATGAAAAGAATATTAGAGAGGTCACAATGTTTCCTATGAACCAAAATGCCCAAGACTTAATGATGAACGCCCCTTCAGAAGTTAATGAAGAGCAATTAAAAGAACTTGGATTAGTTTTAAAAGTTAAAAGATAGTATTATTTTTTACCCTTTAAACTGATTTTAACCTCAGACAGGTCTACAAGGTTTTTTTTGTAATTGTTTCTAACAAATCCTTTGCTGGTAATATCTTTTACAATTTTAAGTAATTGATTTTGATCTTCTGAATTCTCTTCTTCGGGCATTGACTTATCTACTCCTCCTATCGTAGGAGTGTGGGCCAAATCTTCTCTATTTTGATAAGAAATAGCTAATTCTCTAAATATATAATCTAATATTGATGACGCGCTCATTATTCTATCATTACCATGGACTTTTCCAGATGGTTCAAATTTAGTATCAACATAAGCGCTAATAAACTCATCTAATGGAACACCGTACTGAAGACCAAGAGATATAGCTATCGCAAAATTGTTCATAAGAGCTTTTACCAGCTCTCCCTCTTTACTTGTATCAATAAAAATTTCTCCTATTTTTCCATCTTCATACTCACCAGTATGCAAATAAACTTTATGATCTCCAATTGTAGCTTTTTGTATGTATCCTTTTCTTCTGTCAGGCATGCTGAATCTTTTACCTACCACCTCATTAATTTTTTTAACAAAGGTAGTGCTATTCTCTTTTGAAATAATTTTAGGCTGGCTATGTTCAGAAATAATATCTAGTTTTTTTATTTCAGTAGCTTTATTATTTGGATCCAAGCTTTTTGTCTTCCTTGTGTCAAGTTTAACGTCTAGAACTTCAAATTTTCCATCATCACGCTTTTCTAAGCTTGCTAGCTCAGCCTCATTTATATCATCAAGATAATGATTAACTTTAAAGCTGCACGTATAATAAGTTTCTACTAAATATTTTGCCATTTTTCCTCTAATTAAAAATTTATTTTAAATCTAATCTTAATTAATTTATATACAAATTCATACTTTAGTCTAATTTATATTATACAATTTTGAATTGAACAATTATTAAATTTTATGTTGACACTTTTAAAAAAAATTTTCATTTGGTGGAATCAAGAGACGCTAGGCACAAAATTGCAAACAATTTTTTTTGGTACATTGGTGGGAAGTGATTCGCTTGGAAATAAGTACTACGAAAATAAGTCTGGTAAGAGGTGGATTATTTATAACGATGAGATTGATGCCTCAAAAATACCAATTGAATGGTATTCGTGGATTCATTTTACAAATAACAAGATAGAGAAAAAGCACATTTTAGAAAAATATAAATGGCAAAAACCTCATCAGTCTAATCAAACAGGTACTGAAAATGCCTACCACCCAAATAAAAATAATGATGAAATTAAAAAAAAATACACAATTTGGAAAAATTAATTTTTTAATAATTTCAATTTTTTTTTTCAGTATAAATTTTGCTCCTCGAATTCTAGCATCTGAAAATTTAGAGGGTAATTTTATAGAGATTAAAATTTTAGATAAGGTTAGCTCTAAAAATTATGCTTTAAAATTAAAGATAGATGAAGAAAAAAAATTTAAAAATCTTTTAATTAAAAGTTTAAAATGTAAAAATTCAGAGTTTGATGACAATCCTGAAATAACTGCTTATCTTCAAGTAAAAGATTTAACAAATAATAATAATGATGAAGTTTTTGTATTTAATGGATGGACTTTTTTCTCGAGCCCCACAATAAACCCATTTGACCATCCTGTTTATGATATTTGGCTAACAAAATGTTATTAAATAACTTTTTCGTTATCTAACCAACCTACATTAAAATCTGAATCAATAAATTTTTTATGGTTAAGTAAGATTTTATGAAGAGGTATTGTTGTTGTGATACCATCAATAACAAACTCATCCAAAGATCTATTCATTCTTTGAATTGCTTCAGTTCTATTTCTACCTTGCACAATTACTTTGCAAATTAAACTATCATAATATGGAGTAACTTTATAACCTTGAAAAATTGCCCCATCCACTCTTGTTCTAAAACCTGATGGTTGATGGCACATGCCTATAGTTCCAGGTGAAGGTTGAAAATTTTTACTAGCATCCTCTGCGTTAATCCTGCATTCAATAGCATGTCCTCTTGGATCAATATCACTTTGTTTAAGAGCTGTTTCACCAGTATAGGCTATCCATATTTGTTCTTTAATTATGTCAATGCCAGTTACCATTTCTGTAACAGGATGTTCTACTTGAACACGTGTATTCATTTCTAGAAAATAAAACTTTCCATCTTCGTAAATAAATTCAACTGTTCCAGCACCCTCATAACCAATCTTACTGACCATATTTACAGTTCTTTCAAAAAGATCTTTTCTAATTTGATTTGTTAGAACTGGGCTAGGGGTTTCCTCTATTAATTTTTGGTGTCTTCTTTGTACAGAACAGTCTCTTTCGTGTAAATGTACTGTTCTATTTTTCCCAGATAGAATTTGAACTTCGATATGTCTTGGGTTTTGAAAAAATTTCTCAATATAAACCTCATCATTTCCAAAATATTTTTGTGCTTCAGATTTAGCTGTTGAGAATAATGTCTCAAATTCCTCTTCTTTATAAACAATTTTCATACCTTTACCACCACCACCACCAGATGCTTTAATTAAAACTGGAAATCCTATTTTTTTACAAAGTTCTTTAGCTGCCTTTATATCTTTAACACCACCTTCGGAACCCTCTATAACAGGTAGACCATGTTCCTTGGCAATTTTCTTTGCTTGAATTTTATCCCCCATCATTGCTATAAGCTTTGAAGAGGCACCAATAAATTTAATATTATTTTCTTCTAAAACTTTAGCAAAGTTTGCATTTTCAGATAAAAAACCATAACCAGGATGAACAGCTTCTGCTTTAGTAAGTTCAATTGCAGACATTAATGCAGGAACATTTAAATAACTATTTGCTGGTTGATGAGAGCCAATGCAAACACTTTCATCAGCAAGTCTAACATGCATACTATCTCTATCCACATCAGAGTGAACAGCAACAGTGGCAATTCCCCATTCTTTACATGCACGAATAACTCTGACTGCAATTTCCCCACGGTTTGCAATTAGAATTTTTTTAAACATTATTCTACAATGATTATAGTTTGACCATACTCGACAGGTTGGCCATCTTCTACGCAAATTTCTTTTATAATTCCATCTGCAGTAGAAGGGACGTGATTCATAGTTTTCATAGCTTCGACTATCATAACTGTTTCACCTTTTTTAATTTTTTTACCAATCTCAGCAAACTTTTTAGCACCAGGTTCTGGTGAGTGATAAGCAGTTCCTATAATTGGAGACTTAACTTCAGTTCCAGAAATAGCTTTAGCTTTTTCTTCAGTAGGTATTGCAACACTTACAGCTTGATTTGAGTTAGTTGGGTTTGACTTTGATACTTTAATTTTGGTATCTTTATCTGTGTATTCAATTTCAGTTAAATTAAACTCATTTAAGTAGTCTGTTAATTCTTTAATAATATTTTTATCTATTTTCATTTTGAAGTATGTTTTGCATTGAAATTATGGCTAAAATATAACCATTATCACCTAAACCAAAAATTCCACCAGTAGCAATATCACTGATCAAAGATTTGTGCCTAAACTCTTCTCTTTTATATATATTTGATATGTGAAGTTCAATAATTGGTTTTTTATAAATATCTAAAGCATCCCTGATAGCAACAGATGTGTGGGTAAAGCCAGCAGCATTAATAATTATACCATCATTCTTACTCTTAGCCTCTTGTATAGTCGTAACTATTTCACCTTCTATATTTGACTGATAAAACTCTAAATTAATATTTAGCTCTTTAGCTTTGCTTAAGCAATTTTTTTTTAATTTATCAAAAGTTATTGATCCATATTGTGATTGTTCTCTTTCACCTAATAGATTAAGATTAGGACCATTAATAATTATAATATTATTACTCATTAGATTCTTATACATTATGAAAAAAATAAAAAAAATAAAAATTAAGATAAATGGTAAATTTTCGACAATAAATGAAAATTTAAGCCTCTCAATTTTTCTAAAAGAACTAAAAATTCCTCTAAAGAAAGTAGCAATTGAATTGAATCACGAAATAATAGATAAAAATAAAACTAATAGAATTAAACTAAAAAAAAACGATAAAATAGAAGTAGTTCATTTTATTGGAGGTGGATAGAAATGAATAAAGATAAAATAATAATTGCTAAGAAAAAATTCGATTCTAGATTGATAGTTGGTACTGGAAAATATAATAGCATGTCAGAATGTGCAAAAGCTATAAAATTATCTGGTGCAGAAATAGTTACTGTTGCTGTAAGAAGAGTCAATATTTCAGATAAAAAAAAACCTTTATTAATGGATTATGTAGATCCAAAAAAAATTACTTACCTTCCAAATACAGCTGGATGTTTTAGCTCAGAAGAAGCTCTCAGAACATTGAGATTAGCTAGAGAAATTGGTGGATGGAAATTGGTAAAGCTTGAGGTATTAGGAGATAAAAAAAATTTATTTCCAGATATGATTGAAACTTTAAAATCTACTGAGGTTTTAACTAAAGAGGGATTTAAAGTAATGGTGTATTGCAATGATGATCCACTGATGGCAAAAAGATTAGAAAGTGTAGGAGCTTGTGCAATTATGCCTCTAGCAGCACCTATAGGATCTGGGCTTGGAATTCAAAATACAACAAATATTAAAATCATAAGAAGTCAGACAAAACTTCCGGTAATAATTGATGCTGGTTTGGGTCAAGCATCAGACGCAGCTATTGCTATGGAGTTGGGTTGTGATGGTGTATTAGCTAATACAGCAATAGCAAAAGCTAAAAAACCATTTCAGATGGCTTTAGCATTTAAAAATGCTGTAGTTGCTGGAAGACAATCTTTTTTAGCAGGCCGTATCGAAAAATCTATTTATGGAAGTGCATCCTCACCAACAACGGGAATTATTTAAGCTGCAGGTTTTTTAATAAACTTCTTTTTAAAAAAAGGTTTTTTCTTATAAGGCTTCTTTTTAATTGAGCCTTCAAAAGATTTAAACTCTTTTTTTTGTTCTTCTAGATTTTTAAGTTTTTCCAGATGTTCTACAATCTCTATTGTTTTTTTAGTTTTATTTTGAAGATCAATTATATAATCTGGAATAATAAGAGAATTATCTGCAATAATATCTATTTTAATTAAGTTTTTATCTTCAAAATATTTCAAATCTTCAATGAAATTTTCTTTCATGAAATCTGATATTTTTTCACAAATCTTTAGTTCCACAAACTTCGCTTTTGTTAAAACAGCTTTAACTTCAACTAATTTAAGAATTTTCATAGCAAAAGATTCATCTGTAAGAGTTACCTTCCATTTTACAGCACTTTCGCGCAGTCTTTGTCTAGACATCTCTAATAATCCAAAGTTACTAATTCTTCCTATTTGAATTCTTGCCCTATCAGTTCTACATTTTTCTTTAAGTTTTCTCTCAACTAACCTTCTATTTCCAAAGCTTAACATGTCAATGAAGTCGATTATTATTAAACCAGATAAATCTCTGATCTTAATCTGTCTTGATATTTCTTCTGCTGCTTCAAGATTAGTATCTAAGGCAGTGCTCTCTACATTCTTTTGTTTTATTGAACTACCTGAGTTTATATCGATTGAAACCAAAGCCTCTGTTGGGTTAATTACTAGGTAACCACCAGATTTTAATTTAATTTCTGAATTATAAATTTGGTTTAATTTTTCTTCTATATTTTCTTTAAAAAATAAAGGAACTTTTTCTCTATATTTTTTTATCTTTTTAACATGAGATGGCATCATCAACTTCATAAAACTTTGAGCTTTTTTATATCCATCATTGCCTTCGATCACTATGCTATTTGTGTCTTCATCATACATATCTCTCAAAGTCCTTTTTATAATATCACTTTCTTGATGGATTAAAGATGGTGCTATAGAGTTTAAAGCAGTGTTTTTAATTTCATTCCAGGTTGTTATCAATGCTTGAAGGTCACGATCTATATCATTCTTTGTTTTATTAGATCCAGCTGTTCTAACAATAAGGCCCATTTCTTTTGGTATAGTTATATCGTTTAAAATAGTTCTAATTTTTTTTCTTTCTCCTGGGTTAAAAATTTTACGTGATATCCCACCTCCTTTTGGTGTATTAGGCATTAAAACAATATATTTTCCAGCAATAGAAATAAAGCTACTTAACGCAGCTCCTTTTTGCCCTCTTTCATCTTTTAATACTTGTATCAAAATTACTTGATTGGGTTTTATAACTTCTTGTATTTTATATCTTTTAGATCTGAATTTTGGAACTGGTTTTTTTATTTCAGGAGCCACAGTTTCTTGACCGTCACTCTCACTTACCGCTAACTCATTAATTGTTGTTGATTCTTCAGATGTATTTAATTGAATTTGTAATTCAGGTTCAATTTCGACTGGATCATTACCATCTAGATTACCTTCGTTAATATTTTTTTGCTCTTCTTTTTCACTTTCTTTTAAGAGCTCCTCTCTTTCTCTTCTTTCTTCTTTTTTTATTTGAGCTAAATCACTTTGTGGAATTTGATAGTAGTCTGATTGAATATCGTTAAAAGATAAAAAGCCATGTCTATCTCTTCCAAAATCAATAAAAGCAGCTTGCAAGGAGGGCTCTACACGACTAACTTTTCCAAGGTATATATTGTTCTTGATTAGGTTATTTTTTAAACCTTCGTACTCGTAGTCTTCAATATTATCGCCTGTTTTAAGCACAACTCTAGTTTCATTTGGATGTGAAGCGTCAATGTATAAATTTTTTTCCATATATTTTTGATTAATTGTTTCATTTTATATTTAAATAATTTTAAATTTTGTTTTAATTCGTGTGCCTTAACTTTAACAAATTAATATATATATTAAACTAAAATGCACACAATTATCAAAAATACTTTTATATTACTTTTAAGCATTGTTCTATTTACTAGCATTTCTATAGTAGCTATTTTATGGGCATTTTCTAACAATTTACCTGATTATAAGTTTTTAAAGAACTACAAACCTTCTGTTTCAAGCAAAGTGTATTCTGGTGAAGGTGAGCTGGTAAATGAATTTTCCACAGAAAAAAGAATTTTTATTCCATATAAGGCCATACCAGAAAAAGTAGTAAATTCATTCTTATCAGCTGAAGATAAAAATTTTTTTTCTCATCCAGGTGTGGATGCGAAGGGAGTATTAAGAGCAGTAATTAACAATATTTCCAATTTAATAGCTTCAAGAAGACTTGAGGGTGCCTCAACTATCACACAACAAGTAGCTAAAAATTTTTTATTAACAAATGAGGTCAGTTTTACCAGAAAATTAAAAGAAGCCATTTTAGCATTTCGTATAGAAAGAGCTCTATCAAAAGAAAGAATATTAGAACTTTACTTAAACCAAATTTATCTAGGAGAAGGAGCTTATGGAATAGCATCTGCAAGTTTAGAATATTTTGACAAACCAATTAGTGAATTAAACTATGAAGAATCAGCATTGTTAGCAGCCTTACCAAAAGCACCCAGCAGATATAATCCATACAAAAATATGGAAATAGCTAAATTTAGAAGAGATTTAGTCTTAAAAAATTTATTTGAGAACAATTATATTAACAAAGAAAAGTATGAAAAATTTATTAATAATAAAATTTTATTAAAAAAAAGAAAAAATTTTTTTTTAGAAGATACAAAGTATTATGTTGAAAATATAAGAAAAGAAGTAATTAATAAATTAGGATATGAAAAAGTTTATAAACAAGGATTGAATATTAATACTCCAATTAATTTAAATTTACAAAAAATTGCCACACAGTCTTTAAGAGATGGCTTAATTGCTTACGATAAAAGAAAAGGTTGGCGTGGACCAATTTTAAAAAAAAATTTTAAGAATTGGACTGTGGGATTAGAAAAATTTAGATTAGAAAAATCAATAAACTGGGACTTAGCAATTGTCAAAAAAATTAAAAAATTTTCTTTAGAGATTGAAACTGAAAATAAATTAAAAGGATTTATTAAATATGAAAATATATCGTGGACAAAAAAAGAATTTAAAGAATTATTTGAAATAGGCGATGTAATTTATGTAGAAAACTTGGATAATATTAATTTTTCATTAAGACAACTGCCACAGGTTAATGGTGGAATTGTTGCTATGGACCCATTTACCGGAAGAGTTCTTGCTTTAAGTGGTGGATTTAGTTTTAAGAAAAGTGAATTTAATAGAGCCACTCAAGCCTTAAGGCAGCCTGGCTCAGCATTTAAACCATTTATTTATGCTTTAGCGCTTGAAAATGGATATACACCCTCAACTTTAATTTTGGATGCACCGTTAGTTTTAGAGCAAGGATCTGATTTAAAAATGTGGAAACCATCAAATTATGGAAAAAAATTTTATGGACCATCCACATTAAGAATGGGTTTGGAAAAATCTAGAAATTTAATGACTGTTAGAATAGCTCAGGACCTTGGACTTAAAAAGATAGTCAAGTTTTCTAAACAATTAGGCATATATGATGATCCCAGTGAACTTCTATCTATCTCTCTTGGTTCTGGAGAAACAACACTATTGAAATTAACATCAGCCTACTGCTCTTTTGTTAATGGTGGTAAGTTAATAAATCCTATAATAATGGATCGAATTCAAGATAGTGAGGGAAACACAATATTTAACAATGAAAAAAGAAAATGTTTAAATTGTGATCAAATATCTTTCTTAAGTAAAGATTATCCAAAGATAGAAGATAACTTTCCTCAAATTTTCTCTGCACAAACAGCTTACCAAATGACATCAATGTTAGAGGGGGTAGTTCAAAATGGAACTGGAAAAAATTTAAAAAATCTTAATTTAGATTTGGGAGGAAAAACAGGAACCACAAATGCTAATACAGACACCTGGTTCATCGGCTTTACCTCAAAAATTGTAATTGGTGTCTATGTAGGGTCAGATAATCCTAAGTCATTAGGGAAATTTGAAACGGGTGCTAAGACTGCATTACCTATTTTTAAAAGTTTTGTAAAAAATGCTGTAAAAAAGGAAGAAGCACGACCTTTCAAAGTAGCAAATAATATTTTAATGATGGTGATAGATCCCTTAACAGGAGAGAAAGCAGAAACTCAATCTAAAAAAACTATAATTGAAGTTTATAAAAACTTACCAACAAAAAGTATCTTAAATCGAGATATTAACAATAGATTAAAAAACAATAATATATTAAAGTTCTATTAATGGAAAATAAATATTTAAATTATAAATTAGAAATAGAAAAAATTAATCAAAGAATTAAGGAGTATCTTTGAAAAGAATAATATTTATACAAAATTAAAAAAAAATAATCAAAAAATGCTAGAAAGTAACTTCTGGCAGGATAAAGCTAATTCACAAAAAATAATAAAAGAAAAAAAGTTATATGAAGATTTGATTGTTTCATATGATTATACGTTAAGTTCTTTAAAAGATTTGAGTGATTTAAATGAATTAGCTCTAGAGGAAAAAAATGAATCAGTAATTAAGGAAGTTCTAGAAAGTGTCAAAAAATTAAAAAAAAAAACAAAAAAAAATGAAACAAAATGTTTTTTATCCAATGAAAATGATAGCTTAGACGTTTATATAGAAATTCACGCAGGCGCAGGTGGCACAGAAAGTCAAGACTGGGCTGAGATGTTAAGAAGGATGTACTTAAAATGGTCAATATTAAAAGGCTTTAAATCACAATTAATAAGCGAACATAAAGGAGATGAAGCAGGAATAAAATCTTCAACAATTAAAATTGAAGGAGACTATGTTTATGGCTGGCTAAAATCTGAATCAGGAATTCATAGATTAGTTAGAATTTCACCATTTGATTCTGGCGCAAGAAGACACACAAGTTTTGCAAGCATATGGATTTATCCAGTTGTTGATGAAAATATTGATATCGAAATAATTGAAAAGGATTTAAGAATTGACACGTACAGATCTAGTGGTGCTGGAGGGCAACATGTTAACACAACTGATAGTGCAGTAAGAATTACCCATATGCCTTCAAAAATTGTAGTACAATGTCAAAATGAAAGGTCACAACACAAAAACAAAGAAACTTGTATGAATATGCTTAAGGCAAGACTTTATGATTCTGAATTAAAGAAAAAAGAAAAAGAAAATCAAAGCATAGAGTCTACTAAATCAGAAATTGGTTGGGGACACCAAATTAGATCTTATGTGCTACATCCCTATAGATTAGTTAAAGACAATAGAACAAATTTTGAAAGCTCAAACCCAGATAAAGTATTAGACGGAAGCATAGATGATTTTTTAGAAAGCTCATTATATAAAATAAAATGATTAAAACCTTAATTAAAACAATAACAATCTTATTTGTAATAATATTTGCTGTAATTATTTATTTAAGTTTTTATGGCATTAGTACTAAGTCATTCAATAATGAGATTAAATCTCAGATTTTAAATATAAATAAAACAATAAACTTAGAATTAAAAAGTGTTAGATTTTTGCTAGAACCATTAAATCTATCAATTAATATAAAAACTTTTGAGCCAGAGTTATTTATTAAGGGGCGTAAATTAGAATTAGAATTTATAAAAACAAATATATCTTTAAAATCATTTATTAATAAAGAATTTTTAATAGATGATTTACAAATATCTACAAAAAGAATTGAACTTAAAGACCTTACTTCTTTAGCAAGATCACTTAGTAATTCAACAGAACTGTTTCTACTAGATAGTGCTATTAAAGGGGGTGTTTTTGTAGGAGATATAGATTTATATTTTAACAAAAGAGGAAAAATTAAAGACGACTATGAAATCAAAGGCTTTATTCAAAAAGCAAAATTAAATATTTTAAGAAAATATATCATTGATGATCTAAAATTTATTTTTAAAGTTAAAGATAAACAATATTACATAGAAGAGTTAGAGGGCGTTTTTAATCAAGTAAGATTATCATCCAAATTAATCAAGGTTAAAGAAGAAAATAATGAATTTTTAATTAATGGAAAATTAGTAAGTAAAAAAGAAAAAGTTAACGCAAAAGTATTAAATAGCTTATTTAAAAATAATTTTAAAGATTTTAATATAGAATATATTAGTTTTGATTCAGATAGTGATTTTGCTTTTGTTCTTAATAAAAAATTAAAGATTAGTGATTTCAGATTAAAATCAAAAATTGAATTAAAGGAACTAGTTTATAAAAATAATTTAATAAATATTAAGAATTATCTTCCAGATTTTAATGAATTAATTAAGCTGGAAGATCATATAGTTTCAGTTAATTATAAAAAAAATCAATTAGACATAGATGGTAGAGGAACAATAATAGTTGAAGATAATGTAGACAATTTGGATTACAAAATAAAGAAGCAAAATAATCAATATATTTTTGACACAAATATTAATATAAATCAAAATCCATTAACAATTAATGCGCTACAATACCAAAAAAAAAAAAAAAAAAACAAAAAAATTTTAAAACAAAAAATAAAAAAAAAAAAAAACCATTAAAAATTAATACGCTAAAAAAACAAAAAAAAAAAAATGTAAACTCATTACTTAAATTAAAAGGAGTATATAAGAAAAACAAACAAATCGAATTTAATTTAATTTCTTTCAGTGAAAATGATAACAATTTTTTAATTAATGATTTAAATTTAAATAACAAATATAAAGTTTTGGATATTAAAGTTATAGAATTAAATTATGTTAATGAAAACGAAATTAAGAATCAAATTAATATTAAAAAAAATAAAAAAGAATATAATATTAGAGGAAAAAAATTTGATTTTTCCAGGACAGTAGAAGAGATATTGAATAGTGACAACACAGAGTCTGTCTCAATGTTTGATAGTCTTGATACAAATATTAATATTAAAATTAATAAAATTTACTTAGATAATGATACATTTGTTAATAATTTAAGTGGGAATATAAATTTTAAAGATAATAAAATAAATAAATTAAATTTAGACTCCACTTTTCCAAATAATAAAAAGTTAATTTTAACTATCATGACAAATGAAAAAAATGAAAAAATTACCACTCTTTTTTCCAATTATCCCAAACCACTAATTAAACAATATAAGTTTATAAAAGGTTTTGATGAAGGTGTTTTAGATTTTTATTCTATAAAAAAAGATGGTTTATCAAAGTCTCTCTTAACCATTGATAATTTTAAGATTAAAGAAGTTCCTGTATTTGCTAAACTATTAAGCCTGGCATCTTTACAGGGAATTGCAGATCTTCTTACAGGTGAAGGCATACGATTTACTGATTTTGAAATGAAATTCTCAAACATAAAAGAATTAATGACCATAGAAGAAATGTATGCAATTGGTCCAGCTGTCTCCATTTTAATGGATGGATATATTGATGATCAAAATTTAATTAGTTTGAGGGGAACATTGGTACCCGCAACAACAATAAATAGATCTATAGCCTCAATCCCATTAATTGGAAATATTTTAGTTGGAAAAAAAACCGGGGAAGGGGTTTTTGGAGTTAGTTTCAAGATTAAGGGATACCCAAGTGACTTAAAAACAAAAGTAAACCCTGTAAAGACTTTAACACCTAGATTTATAACTAGAACTCTAGAGAAAATTAAAAAGAATTAAGATAGTTCGACCCTAACATGTCTCTTTTTCCCTAAAGAAATTTTAATTATACTGTCTTTAAATAAATTTTTTGTGACAATTAATTTTTCGTCAGCAATTGATTGGTTATTAATTTTAATGCCATTGCCTTTAATTAATCTCCTAACTTCACTTTTAGAAGTTTCTAATTTAGACAATATAATTAGATCGACAATATTTATTTTTTTATCTAATTGATTTTTATTTATTGAAATTAGGGGTAACTCTGAACCAAATGAATTTTCAGAAAATGTTTTTTTTGCAGTTTCTTCACATGCTTTAGCTTCCTTTTCTCCATGAAGCATAGTAGTAGCTTTATTTGCTAATAAAATTTTTAATTCATTAATATTGTGATTTTTAATTTTTTCTATTTCATCAACTTCGATATCTGTAAAAATCTTAATAAATTTTAAAACATCCCTATCATCTATGTTTCTCCAAAACTGCCAATAGTCGTATGCTGATAGAAATTTTTTATCCAACCAAACAGCCCCATTTTCTGTTTTTCCCATTTTAGCTCCAGATGCCAATGTAATTAATGGAGTGGTCAAACCATAAGCAAGATTATTAGAGTGTCTTTTTATTAAATCAACACCATTAACAATATTGCCCCATTGATCAGAGCCACCAATTTGCAACATACAATTCTCTTTCTTATTTAATTCAAGAAAGTCATAAGCTTGCAAGATCATATAGTTAAATTCCATGTAACTTAATGATTGCTCCCTCTCCAATCTTGTTTTTATGCTATCAAAACTCAACATTTTATTAATTGTAAAATGTTTTCCAATATCTTTTAAAAATGAAAGGTAGTTTAAATTTTTGAGCCAAGTATAGTTATTTACAAAAATTGGTTTAGTCTTTGGATCATCATTACTAAGGAAATTTTTTAAAATTTTCTCTATATTATTAATATTTTTTTCAATTTCATTCTCGGATAAAACTATCCTTGTTTTATCTTTTCCAGAAGGATCCCCTATTCTTGTTGTACCACCACCTAATAGTACAATGGGGCGGTGACCATGTTTTTGTAACAATCTTAAACACATAATCTGAAGTAAGCTACCAACATGAAGGCTTTCAGCTGTGCAGTCAAATCCAATATAAGCGTTAATTTTTTCTTTATCCAGTAATTGAGATAAATTTTCCTCTCCTGTGCATTGGTAAAAGAAACCCCTTTCTTTAAATTCTATTAAAAATTTATTCATAAATATGCTAACTACAATATACAATATTTATTAAAAAAAAAATAAGAATGGAAAAAATTTATTCTTCTCTGGGATTAATGAGCGGTACATCAATGGATGGTATTGATGCATCAATTATAAAATCTAATGGAGAAGACAAATATGAGACAGTTTTTGATCGATATTTTGAGTACGATGAAGAAATATATAGAGAATTGATTGATATCAGGGGTAAAATTAATTCATCAAAAAATTTAAAGGAAAATTCAATTGCAATAAATACTCTTGAACGGAAGATAACTTTATTTCATGCTAAAATATGCAAACAAATTATTGAAGAGTGTACTATAGACCCAGATTTTGTTGGTTTTCATGGACAAACTATATTTCATAGTCCGAATGAAAAAATCTCGAGACAATTGGGTGATGGGGATTTGTTATCTAGTCTTTTAAAAAAAAAAGTTGTTTATAATTTTAGAAAAAATGACATTACTCATGGTGGACAAGGTGCACCATTAGCACCTATTTTTCATAAAGTGCTAGTTAAGCAAAATAAAATTGAATTACCAGTCTGTATTTTGAATATTGGAGGAATAGCAAATATAACAATTATTTCTTCTGAAAATCTCAATGATTTAAAAAGTTATGATATTGGTCCTGGAAACTGTTTACTAGATGAGTTGGTTAGGAAACACAGTAAAGAAAAATATGATAAAAATGGTTTATTGGCCAAATCAGGAAAAACTAATGAAATAATTCTAAACCAAGCAATTGAAGCTTTTGATTCAATAAAAAAAAATAAGAACCTTTCTTTTGATATAAAAGATTTTGATTTAAATTTTGTCCGTGGGCTTTCATTAAAAGATGGCCTTTCAACTTTGGTAGATTTTACAGCTTCGATAATCTATGAAACAATTGTTAATGAAAATAACTCTCTTAAAGATAAAGATTTTAAAATACTTATTTGTGGTGGTGGAAGAAAAAACTTATCATTAGTTAATACTATTAAAAAAAAATTACCAAAAAATATTAATCTAAATCTAATAGATGATTATAAAATAGATGGTGATTTTGTCGAGTCACAAGCTTTTGCCTATCTTGCTATCAGGTCTTATTTAGGTTTACCAATTAGCTTTCCAAATACTACTGGATGTAAAAAAGCAATTACTGGTGGCGTGATAATTAAAAATTATTAAAATAAAGCAGACTCTTTTTTAATATATCTATCTAAACTTTTTAATAAAACATCTTCAGTTTTTGAAAAAAAATGATTAGCATGATCTATTGCTTCAAAGTCTACCTTAATTCCTTTTTGAGCATTTAATCTTTTATCTAATTCTACAATATGTTCTACAGGCACAAGCTCATCTTTCTTTCCATAAATCATTAAGCCGGAAGTTGGACAGGGGGATAAAAATGAAAAGTCATATACATTTGGTTGTGGGGAAATTGCTATAAATCTATTTATTTCAGGTCTCCGCATGAGTAGCTGCATTGCTATTAGAGATCCAAAAGAAAACCCAGAAACCCAACATTGAGAATTATCAAAATTTTCTCTTTCAAGCCAATCCAAAGCAGCTGCGGCATCTGCCAATTCACCTTGACCATTATCAAATTCACCATCACTTTTTCCAACACCCCTAAAATTTACTCTGCAAACTGAGAATTCATTTTCCATAAATGTATGAAATGTATCTACTACAACTTTATTATTCATTGTTCCCCCATATTGAGGATGTGGTTGCAATACCAAGGCAATTGGTGATGTAATTTTATTGCTTTTATAATACTTGGCTTCCATTCTTCCAACAGGACCAGGTATAAAAACTTCTACGATTTTGTTATCCATAAGTGTTATTGATTATTATTCTCAAAAAAAATTACATCTATCATAACTAAGCGACAATATGTTAACTTTTTTATGTAATTCATACTTGACTAATTTAGTCAGGTTTGTATAAAAAGCCCATACAAATAAGGGTAAATATGAAATTAACATCAAGAGGTAGATATGCAGTAATGGCATTAGCTGATTTAGCTAATTTCAATAGTGTGAATCCTGTGTCTTTAAGAGATATATCTTTGAGACAAGGAATATCATTAGATTTTTTAGAACAAATATTCTCAAAGCTAAAAAAACACAACATAGTCAAAAGTATTAGAGGTAGCAATGGTGGGTATATTTTGAACAAAGATCCTATTCAAATTAAATTAGCAAACATACTCAATGCTGTAGATGAAGAAGTTAAAACTGTTCAATGTAAAAAAGAATCTAAAAAAGGATGTAATAGCAAGACATCGAAATGTATTACTCACAATTTATGGGATGAACTTGAAATACACATCAATGATTTCTTCGAAAAAAAAAATTTAAGAGACCTTGTAAGCAACACATCAGAAAGTAGAAATTAAAATGGACGCTAGAGAAAAGGAAATAGAAAAATTAAAAGATTATAAATATGGTTTTTCAACTGATATTGAAAACACAAGAGCTCCTAAAGGATTAAATGAAGGAGTTATTAAATTTATTTCAAATATAAAAAAAGAACCTAAATGGATGCTTGATTGGAGACTAAAAGCATTTGAAAGATTAAAACAATTAAAAGAACCAAATTGGCAAAAACCTAAATATCCTAAAATAGATTACCAGGATCTTTATTATTACTCTGCACCGAAAAGTATGGACGATAAGCCTAAAAGTTTGGATGAATTAGATCCAAAATTACTCGAAACATACAAAAAACTAGGGATACCATTACAAGAACAAGCAAGATTAAATGGTATAGCTGTAGATGCTGTATTTGATTCAGTTTCAGTAGCAACAACTTTTAAAGGTGAGTTAAATAAAAAAGGAATAATTTTTTGCTCAATGTCTGAGGCAATTCGAGAACACCCTGAACTTGTAAAAAAATATTTAGGATCAGTAATTCCATTATCAGATCATTATTTTGCAACATTAAATTCTGCAGTATTTACAGATGGTTCATTTGTATACATTCCAGAAGGTATTAGATGTCCAATGGAGCTTTCGACATATTTTAGAATTAACGCTACAGAGACAGGTCAATTTGAAAGAACATTAATTATTGCCGACAAAGGAAGTTATGTCAGTTATTTAGAAGGCTGCACGGCACCAATGAGAGATGAAAATCAATTACATGCTGCTAATGTAGAATTAATTGCACTTGATGATGCTGAGATTAAATATTCAACAGTTCAAAATTGGTACCCTGGAGATAAAAATGGTGTAGGAGGTATTTATAATTTTGTCACTAAGAGAGGATTGTGTAAGGGCAAAAATTCAAAAATTTCATGGACACAAGTTGAAACAGGTTCAGCAATTACATGGAAGTATCCAAGTTGTATTTTAAAAGGGGATAATTCTGTTGGAGAATTTTATTCAATAGCTATCACAAATAATCATCAGAAAGCAGACACAGGCACAAAGATGATTCATCTTGGAAAAAATACCAAAAGTAAAATAATTTCTAAAGGTATATCAGCTGGTTTTGCAGATAATACATACAGAGGCCTAGTGGATATTGCTAGAAACGCTGATAACGCTAGAAATTTCACACAATGTGACTCATTACTGATGGGTAACAAATGTGGTGCACATACAGTGCCTTATATAAAAAATAAAAACTCCAGTTCAAATATAGAACATGAAGCTACCACTTCAAAAATTAGCGATGAACAATTATTTTATTGTAATCAAAGAGGATTAAATCAAGAGGAGGCTGTTAGTTTAATTGTTAATGGTTTTTGCAAAGAAGTGTTACAGCAGCTTCCAATGGAATTTGCAGTAGAGGCACAAAAATTAGTTGGTATTAGTTTAGAAGGGAGTGTCGGGTAGATGTTACAAATTAAAGATCTTAAAGCAAAAATAGATAACAAAGAAATACTAAAAGGACTAAATCTAGAAATTAAGCCAGGGGAAGTACATGCAATTATGGGACCGAATGGATCTGGTAAAAGTACCCTATCTAACGTTCTTTCAGGAAAAAAAGGTTACACTGTAAGTGGAGATGTTACATATTTTAATGAAAACTTATTAGATCTAGAAATTGAAGAAAGAGCGCACAAGGGAATATTTTTAGCATTCCAATACCCTTTAGAGATCCCAGGTGTGAATACTAACATATTTTTAAAAACATCCTTAAATGCAATAAAAAAAGCAAAGGGTGAAAAAGAATTAGATGCAATCGAATTTTTAAAATTAGTTAAACAGAAAGCATCTGAGTTAAAATTTGATGAAAAGATTTTAAGCAGACAGTTAAATGTTGGTTTTTCCGGAGGTGAAAAAAAAAAGAATGAAATTTTACAAATGTCTATTTTAAATCCTAAATTGTCTATTCTGGATGAAACAGACTCTGGTCTAGATATTGATGCATTAAAAATAGTTTCAGAGGGTGTCAATGCATTAAGAAGTAAAGAAAGTTCTTTTCTAATTATTACTCATTATCAAAGGTTATTAGAATACATAAAACCAGATTTTGTGCATGTTTTAATTAATGGACAAATAGTTAAATCGGGTGGGTCAGAT
>Ga0114997_10000164_pt1 | contig 50106 bp, 44 predicted proteins | sample ArcticOcean_MG_C_2_FD_87045 | JGI IMG/M metagenome (GOLD analysis project Ga0114997, IMG submission 87045) | Marine microbial communities from western Arctic Ocean - ArcticOcean_MG_CB4_136 | ecosystem: Environmental > Aquatic > Marine > Oceanic | place: Arctic Ocean: Canada Basin | collected... | reverse complement strand
CGCTGCGAACCCCACGACCTGGGCCGTTCCCGTCGTAGTGTCGTGCACGACTGGAATGCGTCGAGGCGAAGTGCTTGGACTCCGCTGGAAAGACATTGACCTTGAGAAAGGTCGCCTACGCGTCGCCAAGGCGCTGCAATCAGTCCCAGACCCCGACGGCGTGACCTCATTGCGACTCGTAGACCCGAAAACAGACCGATCACGACGTACCGTTACCCTTCCAAAGACCGCCGTCGACCGGCTGCGCTTAGCCAAGCGTGAACAGGCCGCACGACGCCTGCAACTCGACATTGCCTGGCAGGATCTCAACCTTGTCTGTGATAGTGGTGACGGAAGTCCCTTCCATCCCGATTCATTCGGCAAGGCCACCAAGAGGCTCATGGCCAAAGCCGGACTCGACCCAAAGACTCGACTTCACGACTGCCGCCACGCAGTAGCAACCACGCTGCTCGAAAAGGGCATCCACCCAGCAGTCACCAGCGCAATGCTTGGCCACAGTTCAGTGGCATTCACTATGGACACCTACCAACACGTCGACGACCAGATGACAGGCCAAGCAGCAACGGCACTCAACGACGCGTTCGCAGCAGGCATTTCAGTGTCAAAATAGCCCGACTCAGACCGTTCGTTAGCAATCCGTTAGCACTTAGCGGCTTTCATGCCATTACACACAGAACCCTGACCCTCAAATCGTTGAAAAATAAGGGTTTTTCGAAGTGCGCCCCGGGGATTCGAACCCGAGACCTGCGGATTAAGAATTCCAGGACGTGGGTCCGGGGCCGTCTGTCCCGGTTCGTTAGCATCCTGTTAGCAAGCCGTAAGCACTGGGCAGCCCCTCGACACAGCCGGTGACGGCTAGAAGTTGACTCGCTCGTTCTCTGCTCAGCTCAGCAGCTCGCGGACCTGGGCGATTCGTTCAACTTGGCCCAACAGATCGGGCCGGGCAGGAATAATGGCGATGCTCTGGGCTCCAGCTGCTTGATAGTCGGCCAGCCGGTCTGCGACCTGGGCGACGGAACCGGTCAGCGTCCAGCGCTCCACCTGTTCATACGGCAAGTTGTATTGGCCTCGGTAGAGCTGGGCAGCGTCACGGGCACACCCCGCCTCGTCGTCGCCGATAGCAGCGAACGCAAGCATCATCGGTTCCGGTCGAGCCCGGCCGGCCTGCTCAGCGAATTCGCTGAGGCGGTCGATCGAGCGGGCGAAGCCTTCAGAGGAAACCCAGACTCCAAGCCAGCCGTCTGCAAACCTGGCAGCCCGCCGCAGCGCAGCGTCTGAACGGCCACCGATCACAGTAGGCGGCGCAGCGCTCATCGAAGGGTTGAGCGCCGGGGTCTCCACCGCGAGATGAGGCCCGTTATGGTTCACCGCGTGCCCGGTGAGCAGGTCGGGCAGGATGCTAAGCAACTCGTCGAGGCGAGCGCCCCGACCAGCGAGCTCGGCGCCCGCTGCTCGCCACTCGGGCGGATGTTCGCCTCCCGCTCCCATGCCGACGATGAGTCGGCCTGGCGCGAGCTGGTCGATAGACGTCAGGGCCTTGGCGAGCCAGACCGGTTCACGCATGGCCCCGAGCAGCACGGCGAAGCCGAGTTTCATTCGGTCCGTCACAGCGGCCGCGGCAGCGAGCGCCGCCGTTGCCTCGATGATCGGTGGGTGAAAGGCGAGGTGGTCGCCAACCCAGCCCGCATCGAAGTTGTGGTCCTCAACCGCTCGTACTACATCGAGATACGGCCAAGGGTCGAGTCCGAACGGGTTGAAGTTCGGCAACATGACACCCCAGGGAGCCATCACGTCAGTCGGCACCAAAGCTTGGCCGACGCTTTTCGAGAAACGCTTGCACGCCTTCGCGTCCGTCGGGGCTCTCGAAGAGTCGGGCGACCTGGTCCCGCTCGAATTGCATCCCCGTTCCGAGATCGCTCTGAGCCGCAGCGTCGACACAATCGAGGATCGCCTGGTACGCCTCGCGCGGGCCATGAGCGAGCGATGCGGCGAGCACACCTGCGGCCTCGACGGCGGATACGCCCTCGCCGGCGAGCCGATCGATCAATCCCATCTGGAGTGCTTCGGATCCCCCCACAGAGCGGCCGGTTAGCAGGAGGTCGATGGCAGCTCCACGCCCCACAAGCCTCGGAAGCCGCTGGGTCCCTGCCGCTCCAGGCAGCAGACCGAGCTTGACCTCGGGGACGCCGAGCTTGGCGCCAGCCGAGGCGACTCGCATCGTGCACGCCATCGCCAGCTCGAGCCCGCCACCGAGGGCGTGCCCATCGACTGCTGCGATCGAGACCCACGGTCCGGTATGGGCTCGCTCGATCTGGGCTCTAAGCCGGTCGAGATAATCCAGGAAGCCCGCTTGGTCGAGGTTGTCGAACAGGGTGAGATCCGCGCCGGCGGCAAAGAAGCCGCTCACCGCCGAGGTGATGACGATGACCGCGCTGTTGTCTGCCTCGGCTTGGTCGAATGCCGCTGCGAGGCCAGCGATGATGGGCTCGCCGAGGGCGTTCGCTGGTGGGCGTGAGAGGGTGATGGTCGTGACGCCATCGGCGAATTCGTACCCGACAACAGTCATCGGTGACTCATCACTCCCAGTGCCTCTCGAGCGATTACTGCTTTCATGATCTCCGGGGTGCCGTCGCCGACTTCGAGTCCCATCACGTCGTTCATTCGCTGGGTGAGGGGCAGATCTTCGCCAAAGCCAGTCCATCCGTGCAGGATGATGCAGGCATGGATTGCTTCGACAGAGAACTTCGGGCCAAGCCACTTCGTCATCGCAGCCTCGGTGACGTGGCGCTGCCCGCGATCAGCCAGGCCGAGCGTTTCGTATGCCAACAGTCGAGCCGCATGAATATGGGCGAGATGCTCTGCGAGCTGGAATGAGACGCCCTCGCGCGTCGCAAGCGTCTGACCGAACGTCTCTCGCTGCTTCACATACTCGATCGTTTCATCGAGCGACTGTTGGGCTGCACCGACGCACGCCAGACCGATGATGGCCCGATTGAAATCGAACGCCGCCATGGCTGCTTTGAACGCTCCGCCCTCGGCACCCACGAGGTGGTCGCCAGGGATCCGCACATCGTCGAAGAAGATCGAACCTCGCTGGGTGAGGTGAGCGGTCGAACTCGGTACTGCTTGTCGACTGACACCAGGCAGGTCGAGGGGCACACAGAACAGGCTGATACCGCTTGCCCCCGGGCCCGCCGATCGGGCAAACACCGCACAGACGTCTGCGTTGCCGGCGAAGGTGATCGATGCCTTCTCGCCGGAGATGATCCAATCGCCGCTATCGCGGACGGCTCGGGTCGTGATGGCGGCTGCGTCTGAACCGACACCCGGCTCGGTGAGGGCGAAGCTCGCGAGCGCCTCGCCTCGGACGATAGACGGGACCCAGCGGTCCCGGACCTCGGGCTCGCCGGCTTCGAACAGTCCTGCGCCGATGGCCTGTAGCTGGAGGAAGTAGGACACGTTGAAGTCGCCGCGGGACAACTCCTCAGCGGCGACTCCCAAGGCGACATAACCTCCGCCGGCGCCGAGTGAGCCGCCCAGCTCGGGCGGAGCCAGCATGCCGAAGACGCCGAGTTGGCCAAGCTCTAGGATTCTCTCCCGAGGGAACGGCTCGCTCTGCCATCTGCGGTAGTCGGGACCGAGCTCAGAGAGCGCAAAGTCGCGCAGGGTTGTGCGGAACTCGTCGAGATCAGGGTCCGGGCTGGTTGGCAGCCAATTTGCCATTCCTCAATCATCGCACTTCACGGCCCATCGACGTTCATAAGCATGTCGGAACCCTCTGTTATCGTCGCGGAATTGTCCTGCTGGTCGATGTCTGGATAGCGGTCGAACCACCGAGAGGGAACCCATGTCCATTTCTGAATCGCCCGACGTCGAGTGCACGATCGACGGGCGCATTGCCCACATCCGGTTCGTTCGCCCGGGACAAGGGAACGCCTTCCGACCCCAGACCTGTCGTGAGATGATCGACCACGCCCGTGACCTCGCGAAGATGGATGACCTCGGTGCGATCGTGGTCTCTGGCGAAGGGCCGATCTTCTGTGCAGGAGGCGACCTGGCAGCGTTCAACGAGGCGGAACCGCTGGGCGACTTTGTCTACGACATGGCGATCGATTTCCACGTCTTCCTCGACTACTTCGACCGTATCAACGCTCCGACGATCGCTGCCGTCGAGGGCAATGTCGGAGGCGCTGGAGTATCGATGGTCGCCGCGTTCGATCTCGGGATCGTGGCCGAGAACGCTACATTCACACTTGGGTATCCGGCCGTTGGGCTCACGCCCGACGGGTCCTCTAGCTTCTATCTGAGCCGAGCGGTTGGCCTGAAGCGGGCCCTAGACTTTGCGCTGACGAACGAAACCATCGACGCCCAAAAGGCCCTCGACTGGGGCCTCGCCACCCGACTCGCTCCGGCCGGCGAGACGCTCGATCACGCGATGGAGCTCGCTCGGTCAGTCGCAGGTCGCGACACCGTCGTGTTGGGCGAGACGAAGAGACTCATCAAGGACGGCACGACACGCAGCCTCAGCGAAGCCATGGCGGAGGAGACCGATCGGGTTGCTGCCATGGCGGCACGCCCGGAGGCGCGGAACTACATCAGCGAATTTGCCGAGCGCCAGCGTGAACGCCGCGCCACCCGCTCCTGAGGATGCGCGCAATTGTTGAGGTTACCACCCTGGCATGTTTCAAGTTTAGGACAGATTGACAACGGGTTACCATGAGTACGAGCATGGAATCATGTACTTACATAGTGTCGAGTTGTAATCGTAGGATCGAGTCAGCTCGTTGAAAGGGGCTTGTCGTGGACGAAGAAACGCCGGAACTGACGCTTGACTACATTAGGTATGTGCTGGCCGAGGACATCCGCTCTGATGCTGGCCCAGGTAAAGACACAGGTGCGTACAACCGGGCCTTTATCGCTGCGTTCCGAGCGAACGATGGCGAGATGCCCGGCGATCTGGCATCGGCTCCCTGGATGCTGCTAACAACAACGGGGGCTAGATCTGGACGCGAGCGCACCATTCCGCTTGCGTTCTTTGACCGGGACGGTCGGATTCTCGTTATAGCGTCGAAGGGCGGAGCGCTAACCCACCCGGCGTGGTTTCACAATCTGGTAGCGAACCCCGACGTCGTCGCAGAGTTCGGTGGTGACCCGCAGCCATCGACCGCCGTAGTTCTCGACGGCGACGACCGTGACGAGGTCTTTGCCTGGGTCGCGGCACAGAACAAGACGTTCGCCAAGTACCAGTCGCGCACTGACCGTACGATCCCGGTGGTTGAGCTGGTGCCAAAGATTCGCACCGTCTGAGCCAGAACGCGATCGCCGCCGGTCGACACTGATACGACCGGCAGATTCGTATCAAGATCGCGGACGGGGAGACTCGAGTTTCGGCTGCGGGTACGGCACAACAGCGCCTTGATCTTGGCCGACATAATTCCCTCCCGGCAATCTGTGGTGAATCTCATGCAGCTCATGGCAGCGGACTGAAACGCTGCGATTTGGTGGGACCTATAGAAGTTACAGAGAAACCAGGTCTGGCAAGGTGGGGCGCCGCTGCCCAAAGATGTCTGTGGGCCTCAGCCGGTGGTCGGGTCGACCAGGAGTTTGACGGCGTCGCGCCGCCTGTTAGCTAGATCGTCGATGGTGTCTGGTAGTTCGTCCAGGGTCACCGTGCCAGCGACCATGCCTTTAGTGCTGATTCGTTTGTCAGCGATGAGTTGTGCGGTGGTTGCCATTTCGTCGAGGTTGAACAGAATCGAAGTGTCGACCGAGACTTCCTTCATCATCCACCGCATCGGGTTGATGGTGGCGGCGCCGCCCGAGACGCCGACCATGCACACCGATCCACCGGCACGCACCATGTCGACTGACTGCTGCAGCGTCTGGGGTATACCTGCACAGTCGAAGGCGATGTCGGCTCGCAGCCCGGCGGTGCAGTCGTTTACGGCCTGGCGTACCTCTGGACCGGGGGCGACGGCGATATCGGCGCCAAGGGCGAGTGCGAGTTCGCGGCGGCCAGCGTCGGGTTCGATAGCGATGATCGATGTTGCGCCACCGAGGCGAGCGCATTGGATTAACATCAGGCCGATCGGCCCGCAGCCAACGACGCAGGCCACATCGCCAACGGTGAGGCGCGAGCGTCGAACGGCGTGCATGGCTACTGAAGCCGGTTCGATCAGAGCGGCATCATCGTCAGAGACCGAGTCGGGCACGGGGACCAGTCGGTTCGCCGACAGCGTGAGATAGGGAGCGAACCCACCCGACGATGGCGCATTACGGCCCGAGTACTCACTGGCGGCGTTGCGGCAGAATGCTGGGAGGCTGGCTCTGCACTCGCGACATGTGCCACATCCGGGGGCCTGTCCGCCTACGACGCGGGTTCCTGTTGTCAGCTGGTCGGCCAGTTCGGTTCCCGCCAGGCCAGGGCCGACGTCGATGATCGTTCCGGTCCACTCGTGCCCACAGATGCCAGGGGCATAGGCCCAACCCTCGTGATAGGCGTGTATGTCGCTCCCGCAGATTCCGCACCGCTGTATCGCAACAACGACCTGGCCGTCGCCCGGTACAGGATCCCCCATCTCGATCAGCTCGAACTGTCCCTTACCTGTCACGATCCCGGCGCGCATCACTGAGTCCTCTCCGTCGAGCACCCATTGTCGCACACGCGACAGCGGCTTCCGGAAACAGCCGCTCAGGACGGACACACATTTAAACCGGCGCCGGAGTCGATGTCCGGTCGTCAGTCCATGTTCTCATAGTCGTTCTGATAGTCCGGCGAGTGCCACCCTTTGATCGGACCGGCAACAGCGTTCCAGACTGATAGCCAGGCTGTCGGAAGTGGTCCGCAGCCAAGTGTTTTGCCACTGCGCAACGTTGTATAACTGGGTTGTGATCGCACGAGCAGCGGCGACACCATCGGGATCTGCCAACTGGCCACCGTGGCGTAGGTTGGGCGTGCCCGATGCTCAAACAACGCGTGCACCCAGCAGGTGCCAGCGCAGCGTTTGGGCAGAGTTCGGTGGGGTTCACGACGGACACCTACCCGCACGTCGTCGACCTTATGACCGACCAAGCAGCCAGCGCACTCGATAATGCATTCGCAGTCGGTATTCCAGACGCAAAGCACGACGACTCAAACCGTTCGTTAGCAATCCGTTAGCAATTGGCAGCTTTCATGCCAGTACATGCGAAAGCCCCGGTACCTCAGATCGTTGAGATACCGGGGCTTTTCGTAGTACGCCCCCCGGGACTTGAACCCGGAACCTGCGGATTAAGAGTCCGACGCTCTGCCAATTGAGCTAGAGGCGCATGTTCTGTTGCATTCTGATTCTTACAAACTGCCATCCGAGGCTATCGGAGCGAAGTCTGTCCGCATCTCAGCCAAGGCCGATTTGCCGGAATATAGATGGGGTGACTGACGAGATTTGAACTCGCGACATCCTGGACCACAACCAGGTGCTCTAACCGAACTGAGCTACAATCACCAAGGCCGGTCATCTTAGAAGAGATAGCCAAGGAATCCACGCCTTATTTCCTCCTGTGTGCCCTGTGTCGGCCCTACGATAGAGCGTTCAGCCCCCGTAGCTCAGCCCGGATAGAGCAACGGCCTTCTAATCCGTAGGTCACAGGTTCGAATCCTGTCGGGGGCGCTCTACAAGATCATCGATGTTTCGGCGCTGCGATGTTCAGAATTTTTAGATGCCGAGAATTGGGCAGCCGAAGTTCGATTCTCTAACCCAGCTAGTTGGCTCGCTGAACAAGTCTTCTTCGGGTATCGACCGCTGGCATGGCTCGACTGGCGCGGTGAACAGATTGACGACGTTGATCACGATCAGCGCGTCGCCAAATGAGTCGAGCTAGCCGAACACGCCGTTATCGAAGTTCTAGAAGGCCGACATTGGTAGATTCAGGCTGTGTCGATTCGAATATGGTTCTCGCTCGTTGCTGTGCTAGTTCTCGGGGCAACAGCCTGCGGTGGTAGTAGCGATGAAGGGGCACGGGAGCCGTTTGCGGCTATAGCCGACCCAGTCGAGCAAGGAACAGCGGTTCCGATCAAGGTCGCCGAAACAGAACCCAAACCAGCCCCAACTGTGGCCCCTGCATCCACGGCCGAACCTGTGTCGACGGTGGCGCCAACACCCGCACCGGCCGAGCAGCCAAGTGAACCAGCAGCGGTTCTCGGCAGCGGCTGCGGAGCGGGGAGCGCCCCAGGAATTACGACAGTGGCGTTCGAATCCGACGGTCGCGATCGAATCTATGAACAGGTTGTTCCGGCGTCATACGACGATTTGGTACCAATGGCTGTGGTGCTCAATTGGCATGGTTTGGGGTCCAATGGCTTTGAACAGATCGCCTTCTCTGACTACACAGCACTGGCCGAGGCCGAGGGGTTTATCGTGATCGCACCGACCGGCTTGCCCTCTGAGGAGGGGCGCAACTCATGGGAGTTGGCGCCTGACCAGGATCTGAACCGAGATGACCTGGCGTTTGCCAACGAAGTACTCGACCGTGTGATCGAGACACTTTGTATCGACGACACCCGGGTGTACACGACCGGCATGTCAAATGGTGGCTACTTCAGCTCTGTACTCGTGTGTGAAATGTCTGATCGAATTGCCGCCGCCGCCTCGGTTGCTGCTCTTACTCACGCCGACGACTGTGCCCCGTCGCGGACCGTTCCGTACATCGGTTTCCATGGCACCGACGATGAAGTGGTGCCCTATGCGGGTCGCGGCGTCTCTTCGCTGGCTCCCGGCCAGATCGTGCCATTGTTCGAGCTCAAAATCCTGGACGAGTTCACCGAGTTCGCCGTCGACGCAGGTTGTGAAGCCGAGCCTGTAATTACGGAATTTTCCGACAATGTCACGTCATTCGACTTCGCTAACTGTGTCGACGCTGTAACTATGACGTTCTACGAAATTGATGGGGCTGGTCATACGTGGCCAGGCTCCCTCGTTTCAATTGCGTTGTCTGAGGCTCTCGGCCTTGGCGTGACAACCGATGAGATCAGTGCGTCGGAGACATCGTGGGCATTCTTCGAGCAGTATTCGCTCGATAGCTAGCAGCCCGGTGGCTAGCTGCGAGGCACGGTATGCAGCATGCTGGCAGCACCGGCGTTCGTACTGTGCGGGTCTGTTTCTGCTGAACTACCTGGATTCTGCTGCTCGATGAACTGGCTTCGTTGATCAGGTGGGCGCGGCCGCATGGTTCAACCGATCGAGGCGTTCTCAATCATTGCCTGGCTTGCGGCGAGTAAATGATCTGTCAACGCTGCTTCGGCGCCAGCGACGTCGTGGTCGGCGATTGCGTTGACGAGCGTGTGGTGGTCGCCGGCAGCATGCTGGACATCGAGCAGCAGGTCCATGAGTTGGGCCATAAGTAGCAGTGTCTGATCGGCTAGGCGTTCCCATGCCTCGGTAAGGCGCTCATGGCCTGCGGTACGCACGATCAAACGGTGGATGGCGATGTCGGCCTCGGCGCCAGCGCGACGGTTGCCGGTGCGATGAGCTTCGCTGAGTCGGTCAATAGCGGCTCGCATAGTTGCAACGTCCTGCTCAGTCGCGATTTGAGCAGATGTGCGTATAGCTAGCTTTTCTAGTGCCAGCCGAAGGGTGTAAATCTCGTGCATGTCGGCGGCGGTGAGTGTGGCAACGAAGGTGCCGCGTCGGGGAACCGATATCACCAATCCCGATTGTTCGAGTTCCTTGAACGCGTCGCGCACAGGTCCGCGACTGGTGCCGAAACGTTCGGACAAGTCGGTTTCGACGAGCCGTTCACCTGGGTCGACGGCGCCGGTCATGATCAACTCGCGAATGGCAGCGGTCACGGCATGGCCAAGATCGACGGGGAGAACGAGCAGAGGCCCTGTCCCAGTCTCGGTCCCAGTCTCGGCAGGGGAGTGATCAGCGAGCGCCATACGAAGAACAGTACTCTTTCATAGTTGACAGTCAACTGTTAACAGTTAACCTCTCCTGTATGGCAGCAGCTTGTCCCTCGAGTTTATCTCAGCGCACGGATCGGAACGGCTTGGCCGTGGGTCAGGCACTTGACGACTTTGTGATGAAGGAAGCCTTGCCGGGTTCGGGCATCGACCCTGACGTCTTCTGGGCTGGCTTCGCAGCGCTGATTGCCGACTTCGCTCCCCGCAACCGTGAGTTACTCGAAGAACGAGAAACGATCCAGGCCGCTATCGATGCTTGGCACAAGAAACGAGTCGGACAGCCCCACGATGCGACCGCTTACCGGGCGTTTCTTGAAGAACTTCAGTACCTGCAGCCCGAAGGGCCCGACTTTGCCATAGACCCGACCAACGTCGACGCTGAGATGGCATCGATCCCGGGGCCGCAACTTGTCGTGCCGGTGATGAACGCCAGATACGCAATCAACGCTGCGAACGCTCGCTGGGGTTCGCTGTACGACGCTCTCTATGGCACCGATGCTCTAGGCGATCTGCCACCTGCGGGACCGTACAACGCAGAACGAGGCGAGCGAGTCATTGCGTGGGGCCGGACATTCCTGGATATGGCGGCGCCGCTTGCCGAAGGGTCACACTCTGACGTTGACTCGTACACGATTGATGCAGGCCAGATGGTTCCAGCGTTGGCCAACCCGAGCCAGCTCATTGGTTGGCGCGGAGATCCAAGTGGCCCGGCAACGCTGCTACTGCTGAACAACGGCTTGCACTTGGAGATTCAGATCGATCCCGATGACAACATCGGAGCCACCGATGCGGCAGGCGTCAAGGACATCGTGATCGAAGCAGCCGTGACAGCAATCATGGATTGCGAAGACTCGGTCGCAGCGGTGGATGCCGAAGATAAGGCATTGGCTTATCACAACTGGCTTGGTCTGAACCGTGGCGATCTGGTCGAAGAAGTCACCAAAGGTGACGCGAGCTTCACCCGCCGGATGGACAGTGATCGTCTCTACGCCTCGCCCGAAGGCGGCAGCTTCATGTTGCCCGGGCGCGCCACGATGTTGGTGCGCAACGTTGGGCACCTCATGACCACCCCGGCGGTTCTCGACGCGGAAGGCAACGAGATACCCGAGGGGCTTCTCGACGCCATGATGACGGTGTTGTGCGCCAAGCATGATCTGGATAAGACCGACGGAGACATGAATTCGCGGGCAGGTTCGGTCTACGTCGTGAAGCCAAAGATGCACGGCCCCGACGAGGCCGCATTCACCGACCAGGTCTTTACCCGTGTGGAAGAGGTGCTCGGTCTTGAGCCGAACACCGTCAAGCTCGGCTTGATGGACGAGGAACGCCGAACCACGGTGAACCTGAAAGAGTGCATTCGGGCTATCAAGAGCCGCGTCGTCTTTATCAACACCGGGTTTCTCGACCGCACCGGCGACGAGATTCACACGTCGATGGAAGCTGGACCGTTCGTTCGTAAGAGCGACATGAAGGCGCAGTCCTGGATCGGCGCATACGAAGACTGGAATGTCGATGTTGGCCTGTCGTGTGGTCTGCACGGCAAGGCCCAGATCGGAAAGGGCATGTGGGCTACTCCAGATCGAATGGCCGACATGATCGACCAAAAAATTGGCCACCCGCAGTCCGGCGCCAGCTGTGCCTGGGTGCCTTCGCCGACGGCTGCCACGCTGCACGCAACCCACTACCACCAAATCGATGTGCTTGCTCGCCAGCAAGAGTTACTTGCCGGCGGGCGCCGCGCCGGCATAGATGACATTTTGCACATCCCCGTCGCTGCGAACACGAACTGGAGTGACGAAGAGAAGCAGGCTGAACTCGACAATAACGCACAAGGAATCCTTGGTTATGTGGTGCGATGGGTCGACCATGGGGTGGGTTGCTCCAAGGTCCCCGACATCAACGACGTTGGGCTGATGGAGGACCGGGCAACCTGTCGGATCTCGTCACAACACATGGCGAACTGGCTGCTCCACCGGGTTGTTTCGTCGGAACAGATCATGGAAACGATGAAACGCATGGCCGCAATCGTGGATCGCCAGAACGCAGATGACCCTGACTACGACAACATGGCACCAGGATTTGACGGTCCGGCGTTTAGAGGAGCGTGTGACCTAGTGCTTTCCGGCACCGAGCAGCCATCCGGCTATACCGAACCGATCCTGCATGCCCGCCGTCAAGAACGTAAGGCTCTTACCAACGAAGCGAGTAGCTGACCGTGGTTGACTTCCTCAGCTCGCTTCGCAGCAGACTTGGTGGCGACTCGACCACAGACCCGACAGCCGAGCGTCGAGGCCCGCGCCTATTGCGCAATGCAGCAAAAAAGGCGAAGGGTGTCGCGTCTCCAGCCAAGGACCACAACGACTCTGATCCTGTTGTTGTCGAACTGAGGGCGGCCTTAACCCCAGATCGGGTGCGTTGCGACGGGGCCGAACGCTCGTTGTTAAGCCGCGATGCGTCGGTATTTGACGGAGGCGTGTCTGGTCCGGTGTGTTTCCCAATCAACACCGCCGAAGTTCAGGCAATCATGCGTATTGCTCTGAAGCACGAACGAAACATCGTGCCGAGAGGTGCGGGCACGGGGCTCTCTGGCGGAGCGATCCCACTGGGTGCTCCCATCGTGGTTGTGGTTACCAAGATGAACGAGATCGTCGAAGTGGACGTCGACAATCGCATCGCATGGGTTGAGCCGGGCGTCGTTAATTTGGATCTGACTCGCTATTTGCATCGTTCTGGATTCCACTTTGCTCCTGATCCTTCAAGTCAGCAGGTCTGCACTATTGGCGGCAACGTTGCCAACAACTCTGGCGGCCCTCATTGTCTGGCCTATGGCGTAACCAATGCACACGTGCAGGCGCTTGAAGTCGTGTTGCCATCAGGCGAGATCGTCATGCTCGGCGGGCTCGACGCCGAGCCAGCGGGCCTAGATCTGCGGGGTGCGTTCGTCGGAAGCGAAGGCACACTCGGTATTACCACCAAGATCGCGGTCACGATCACTCCGAACCCTCCAGCTGTCAAGACGTTGCTGTTGTCGTTCGAAACTGTGCGCGACGCTGCGAACACCGTGAGCCAGATCATTGCTGCTGGCATCGTGCCCGCAGCGCTTGAGGTCATGGACCAGCGCATCACGATCGCGGTTGAGAATTATGTAAACGCTGGCTACCCCCGTGATGCAGGTGCGGTGTTGCTTGCCGAGGTCGATGGGCTTGCCGAGTCGATCGTGATCGATGCGAAACGTATTGCTGAGATAGGGCGTGCAAACAGCGCGATTGAAGTTCGCACGGCCGCAGACGAAGCCGAGCGAGCAGCATTGTGGAAGGGCCGTAAAACCGCATTCGGAGCGGTGGCCCAGATTGCCCCTGACTACTACCTGCACGACACGGTGGTGCCCCGGTCTCAACTGGCCGATGTGCTCGAGAAGATCTACGCCATCGCCGACAAGCACGATCTATTGGTCATGAACGTGTTCCACGCAGGTGACGGCAACCTGCACCCGTTACTCGTGTTCGATGGCCGCGAAGATGGCATCCTCGACCGGGTACATGCGGCTGGCGCCGAGATCGTGCGGGTCTCGCTGGACGCTGGCGGCGTTCTCTCTGGTGAGCACGGCATCGGTGTTGAGAAGCAGGCGTATATGGATGAGATGTTCACCGCCGACGACCTGGCACACCAAAACCGACTCCGCCAAGCGTTCGACCCGGGATGTCGCACAAATCCAGGCAAGGTGATTCCGATTGGTCACAGCTGTGCAGACATCCAAGCGTTACGGCAGGTCCCAAAAGGGGTGTGGGCATGAGCGCGAAACTCTTAATCACCGACCCGGTGCTGCTTAACTTCGCGACCGAGGTTGGTGACTCGGGCCCCGTCGCTATCGCTGGTAATCGCACCCGCTGGGACCTTGGCGGACCAGCGACTAATGGCACCCGCCTGCTGACGGCGCCTACCGGCATTGTTAATTATGTGCCAGACGAGATGACGGTCACCGTTCGTTGCGGCACCTCGGTGGAAGAACTACACCAGGCGCTCGCTGAGAAGGGCCAACGCACGGGGCTGCCTGAACGCGGAGGCACCGTCGGAGGAGCACTCGTCGTTGGTGAGAACAGCTTGCATGTACTCGGTCGAGGCCGGGTGCGCGAAGCAGCACTGCAGATTCGGTACGTCTCTGACGATGGCAAAGTCGTGACAGGTGGCGGACCAACGGTCAAGAATGTGACTGGATTCGACCTGCCACGGCTCATGGTCGGATCGCTCGGAACGCTCGGCCTCTTAACCGAAGCGATCCTGCGCACGAACCCCATACCGGCCTGCACTCGATGGCTTCGCTCCGAAGAGATCAATCCGTTCGCGGTGACCAGCACCGTGTTACGTCCAAGCACTGTTCTGTGGGACGGCACGAGCACATGGATCGAGCTTGAAGATCACTCGGCGGCTGTGGACGCTGAGCAAGCACGGCTTGCAGCCGTTGCCGATGTCGTCGAGGTGGACGGTCCACCGTCGCTGCCCGAGCATCGCTGGTCCATGACCCCCGGCGCTCTAGGAAACACGAACCAATTTGGAGCGGGAGCCTGGATCGCCTCTGTAGGCGTAGGAACGGCATGGGCGTCACAAAAACAGCCCGCTGTTCGGGTCGAACCTGGCGTTGCAACGCTGTCGGCGCGAGTCAAAGAACAGTTCGATAGCCGTGGCCGACTCAATCCCGGCCGTACAGCAGGAGTGCGCTGAGCATGGATCTAAAACTTGATGCCGACGAACTGAATACGTGTGTGCAATGTGGACTATGTCTGCCGCATTGCCCGACCTTTCGAGTTACGGGTGACGAGACGATGTCGCCACGAGGCCGCATCGCTCTCATGCGTCATGTGCAAGACAACGATGCCCCGATAACCGACGAGGTCGTCGATGCGTTCGCAACTTGTGTGCAATGTCGCGGCTGCGAGCCGGCCTGCCCGAGTTCAGTGCCGTACGGGCATCTGATCGAGCAGACTCGCGAGACACTTGTTGACATGGGCAAGCTCACGCCGAAATGGCAGCAGGCGGCACTCAAACCGCTCGCTTCCCCGAAACTGCTTCGAGTTGGCTCTGTAGCGCTCGCAATTGCAAACAAGACAGGCCTGTTGCCGGATCGGCTGGGCTTGCCTGACGATTTGCCAATTCGCCAGGAACCTCTGGTCGCCTCCGGTGATGATGTGTGGATGTTCACTGGCTGCGTCATGGACGCCTGGCAGCGCGACGTGCACCAGGCAACCCAACGCGTTATCGAAGCAGCAGGCTTTGGGGTTCGTCCAACGAGCGACGCAGCACCATGTTGCGGTGCACTGCAGTCCCACGCCGGAATGGGCAGCGAAGCCCGCAAGCTTGCGACCAAGGTGATGCGCTCTCTGGGCGATAAGCCAATTCTGGTGAACTCGGCTGGCTGCGGCGCTGCCATGAAGGATTATGGCCATCTACTCGGTACCGACGAAGCCCGGGCATTCTCCGCTCGCGTATTTGACGTCAGCGAATTCCTTGCCGACCATGTCGACAAGTACCCGGCTGTTGAGCCGCTCGATATGCGGGTAGCAATCCAGGATCCGTGCCATCTACGTCATGTGCAGCGAGTGCACCAAGCGACCCGCACGATGTTGGCTCCGTTCGTGCGTGAAATCGTTGAGCTCGAAGACGACGGCATGTGCTGTGGCGCAGGCGGTGCGTACGCAGTGCTGCAACCAGAGCTCGCAGGACAGATTCGCGACCGCAAGGTGGCAGAGATCGATCGCCACACCCCTGATGCGGTCGCCAGCGCTAATCCAGGCTGTTCGATGCACCTGGCCAAGGCCGGCGTGCCGACCGTGCATCCCATGACGCTTATCGATAGAGCTCTAACCCAAGGGAGAGCTCTGACCTAAGGGCAACGGGCACTTCAGGAATAGTCGGCTGGATAGAACGATGACGTCTAACTCTGAGACTCTGGTGGCCGGGGAGTGTTCGCTTTGTCACTCGGTAGAACCGCGGCGCACAGAGCCATGGTCCAGCCGACCGTGGTGGTGTTAGCGCAACGGGCCGTTGCGACTGTGTCGGAGTCCGAGCTGTGCATCCACACAGCTACTGGGCAGCGGCTGAGTTGACGAAAAAGCAAGAATCCCTCACCGGCGGAGGGGACGGTCAGGGATTCTTTAGAAGAGATGGCTAACAGGCGGAGGCTGCCTGAGCTCTCTCTATGGGTGGCTCGGAAGGTGTTCCGGCCAATAGGTAACCAATCGGCGCAAACCACCCATACTTTCGAAGTCGGGCCATACTTTAGAAATCGGGAAGCGATGCTTACTCACATTGAGTTAGCAGTGCAAGGCCTAGAGCGATGGACCGCTAATTGACATGATGAGTTGGTCGACGGCCTGGTCGGCAATCGTTCGCATCTCGTCGTCGGTTCGGTCCTGAATAGGGTGCTTTACGAAGAGCCGTGCTGGGTCAAAGCCCAATGCAGCCGACTGCGCATGGGCTGCGTCGATGAAGGGATCGCTGGCGACAAACACGCCAGGGAGTCCACGGCGCTCAAGGTCGGTGATGTCATGCACACTGCATGACGTGCAGCTACCTCAATCAGCGAGGGCTTCGATGACCGCATCACACTCTGTGGCGATCTCGTGGCGCAGTTCAACGGGTGCTGGTTTCGCGAACGTGGGCTTGCGGTAGCGCTTGACGGTTGAACCGAGGGCCGTGAGGCGCTCTTCAACTCGGTCCAGGAACACGTTGCCACGTGGTTTGGAGATGTCTAGCAGGCCGACGGTTAGACCAGCGAGAGACTCGGGCCGCATGGCTCGTTCTATGTGAGCTGGCGTGGACTCGTTGGTTGGATCAAGGACAGTAGTCATGGCTTTCCTCGGTTAGGGAAGGATTGGTCTCGTTACTGGGACACTACCTGTTGGGCCGCTCACCCAACCAGCGAAGACCGAGGAGAACAGTCCAGCGGGGCCTCCAGCGTGCGCGATGTGGAGCCCGTTTGGCCGGAACTTGGGCAGCTGCATTCCGGCGAAGTCGGCGGGCAGTCCCTCTTCAATGCCGCCGGTGCCACGGATGATGTCATCGGCGTTGACCATAAGTCGGTCCTCAAGTTCGGAACGGAAGCGTGCCCGATCCCAACCAGCGTCAATGTAACGAGCCATGTGTTCCGGTGATAACACTAAGAGTGCATCGATGCCGACAACCATGCGAGGGCTGTGGGTCGTCAACAAGCACTCGGCGATTAGGTTCGTCAACGACTCGGCTGATCGTGACAGCTGGTCGACGATGAGTCGTGGTCCCTCGACGCATAACGCCGTGATCGCGTTCTGGCCTGGTTCCATACCTCGTTCCTCTGCCAGCGAAATCCATGGAGTTCCCTCTTCGTCCTCGGGGAAGGCAAGCCCGATTTTAGTGGGACTGCCTTGGGCGGCGCGGTCCACGCCGCCGGGTCGGCCACCACCAACATTGCGGATGACAAGCTGCACTGCTCGCCCGATCGTCAGGTTGGCCCGATTGCCCTGACCGAACACGTTGATACCACTATTCATGCCGAGCTGTTTGCGGATTGGTCCGTTCACCACGAAGACTGGGCCGACACTCATGGTTGTCGCAAGTAGCCCGTGGATATTGAACTCGTCAGTGCAGATAGCCTCGATCGCGGCGATAACGACGGGCATGTATTCGGGCTTACAGCCAGCCATCACTGCATTGACGGCGATCTTCTCGACGGTCACGTCAATCAGGTCGGGGGCGACGTTCGCAACGACGTCGTTGGGTTCACGGGTGGTGCCATCGAGCATGCGCATGACACGCGCTTCGGTTGGAGGGACAAGGGGAAGACCGTCTGACCAGCCCCGGTCGAACATTGCTTCGAAGTCGTCTTCGAGCTCAGCGAACTCGACTCGGCGAGTCGCAAGACCGCTTCCACCCATACGAGCGTTGAGCTCATCGGAGCGGCTGGGGTCAACGCTGAGCGAGCCGCATCCAGGTCGGAAGCCTGGCAGTGTGATGCCGAGTTCGGGGTTGCCGGAGAAGGCCTGCCATTGGTCACGACTCCAGCCAACAATCCGCTCTTGTTCGAGACCATTGGCACCGACTCTGATCAGCGTTGGCACGGTCTCGATCTTGTGGTGCCATGACATCTCTAGCGATAAGTCATCGAGAGCAGTGAGCGACCCTGGGAACGATAGGTCATCTTGGGTATAAACCGTAAGTGGTTCATCTTTGGCGATTTGGCCAAGAATTGGGTCAACGAGCTGGCAAGTTTCGCAGTCGCGTTTCACGAATGCAACAAGTCCAGATGGAAGTGGGGGAGCAGTCACCATTTGAGTATGACAGTCCAATAGCCATAGGTGGAAACAATGAGCCGCTACTACTGGTCATAACTCAACATGTCGGCAAATCGGCCGGCTGGGTCAACGAGGAAGGCGGTATCACCGCTGTTGTTCCACACAGAGTTTCCGTCACACCAGTACAACGATGTGGCATCGTCGTCGCCACACCCGGAGAACACTCGGACACGGCCATTAACGGCAAGGACGAATCCATCGGGGAAGAAGAATCGGTGACGAGTTGACTCGTCGCGAATCGACCAGTCCGTCAAATCGGCCGCGACGTTGCCCGAATTGGCAATGTCTATCCATTCGCCGTTTGGATTTAGATTGTCTTGACCTGGGGCGTTCTCGAAGATCTCAGCGATAGTCAGGTCAGCTTGATCAGCGGCGATACAGAACGCTGGATCCCATAGACCCGTCTGCCTTTCCCGCGCCCGAAATTGGGCGTCCTTGATCAGTTGTCGGTGTGTGCTGTCGTCTGACATTGCGAGGGCCGCGCCCTGCTCGACCAACAGAACATTGACGAGGATGTCGTCGACCCACACGTTTGCGACAACCCGGCGGAACTCGTCTCGTGCGATGGACTCGACCAGGATTTTTTTTTGGGAGGTCAGCGCTTCGAGCATGCCTCGAGCAAGAGCCCCGAAGCAGGCTCCGCTCTCGGGAGCGTTGATACCGAATAAGCGGATTTCGTCAGCCTGGCCGGTGTCGAGCCAGCGGATATCGAAACTGTCGCCGTCGGCCAACCGTTCAACGCGTGCCGGACGCACCTGTGGTGGAGGGGCCGGGTAGACCACGGTGTAAGCGGGGCCGGTGTTTGGTCGTGGGTCTCTATCAGCGGCCAGTATTGGCAGCGGTGCCTCGTCGAGCACGAGCGTGGTGCTGTCAGTGCGCTCGGCTTGCAACAGCATGGAAAGTGCAGTGGCCACAACAAGAAATAAGCCAACAAAGGCCAGGGGGCGTCGCATTTTTACTGGGGCAGCACAGGGTGGCCCCGAGACCGAGGCGACACTCAGCGGTCGAGGTGTAGGTCTTGGATCTCTGGGATGGACTCGAGTTCGCTGTCGGCCAACACACCCTGCAAGACCGCTCGGGTGCTGAAGAGTCGGTCGCGTGCAAGCTTCTCGGCTTCGACCAGACGGCTGAGCTGTGAGCGAGCGTCAGCGACGATGCGATCGACACGCTCACGTGCCGATGCTTCGGCTTCCTCAGAGATGCGCTGTGCTTCAGCGTGAGATGTAGTACGTATTTCGGTGGCGTCGGCCTGTGACTCATCGAAGAGTTGTTGGGCTCCTTCGCGTGCCTTCGCGATGATGTCCTCGGCTTCTGCCTTGGCATCTTGAACTTGGCTGTTGATGTCGTCGAGTTCGGCGGCCGCAGATGCTAGAGCAGCGTCTGATACTGCTCTAGCGCGCTCGATCTGGGCTTCAGTTCGAGCCTTGGCTGACTCTGCTTCGGCGGCAATTGATGCTGCTGTTTCTTCGGCGGCTAGTCGAGTTCGCTCGTCATAAGCCACTGTCTCGGACTTGATTGACTCTGCTTCGGTATCGGCTCGAGCCCGCGTCGTGTGCGCGTACTGTTCAGCTTCGCTCCGAGCGGTCTTGGTGTAGGAGTCCACCTCGGACCGGATGTCGTTTGCGTATTCCTCAGAGCGACTGCGCGTGGTCTGGGCGTACTCGTCTGTCTCGGTACGGACTCGGCGAGCGTGATCGTCGGCTTCGCTGCGAGTTATCTCGGCCGCGGTGTGCGCTGATTCCCGCTGTTCTCGGATCTTATTTTGTGCATCTTCGGTATCGATGGCGATGGACTCGCGGGCCTCGGCCAGCATGTCGTCGGCGCGCTTGGCAGCGTCATGGCGGATCGAGAGTGAACTCTCGTGCGCCTGGCGCAGGATGCCTTCGATCTGATCGCCAAGGACCTTGAAATCGTTGTCGACGAAGGGCGAGTCGACTGGGGGGTCGTGATCGTCGAGCGCCGACACCTGTGCAGCTGTTAGTTCTTGCGCCGCTTCGGCCTCGGTGTCCACTACTTGTTCGGCGGCTTCAGCGGTAGCTTCGTCATGATCCGCAGGTTTGGTTGCGTCAGCTTGAGTCATATCTTCTTCAATTTTTGCGTCTTCGACGTCAGGCACGTCGATGCGTGGGGCGTTGAACGATGGCAGGTCGATTGATGGTGCTTCGATGCCAGGCACGTCGATGCTTGGACCCTCGATGCTTGGACTTTCAACACTCGGGCTGTCGAACGATGGCACGTCGATTGACTGCATAAAGATTGTTGGAACCTCGCCAGTGGGCAGGCCAGCTTCGACACTTGGAATGTCGATCTTGGGAACCAAGGATTCAGCAGACGGGGCTTTGATGCGAACGGTGTCGCCACCAGAGGGGGCCAGGTCGGCGCTTGCTTCTCGCATACGCTCGCTCATCGGCAACACTGCTTCGACAGGCGCTGGTGTGTTGCCACTGGGGAGATCCGGTAGAGGCGGAACCGTAGTCTGGCTCGGCGCGGTCTCGTCGCTCGGACCGCCTTCGAGTTCGTTGGCAAGTTGGCTCAGGAACGCTCGGACTTCTTCTCGGTCAAGACCCCGCCATACGATGTCAAACTCGTGGATCCGGATTGCATCTGGCTGGACGTCATCAGGAAGCGCTGACGGCAGGTTGGTGTTGCTGCCCGCTGCTTCGACAGCAAGAGCGATGCGCCCCAAATAGGCGGCGACTGCGCTCTTCTGATACCCGCGGAGGCTTGAATCGAATTCGTCGGCTTTCGAGAAAAGCAGGTCGGGGTCGAACAGCGTCATGAAGGGTATCTCCGCAAAGGGCGTGACAAAAAGGTGATCGTCGCCCGAGAGAGACGACCCAACGAACCAAAATCCTAGTCCGCAGCGTGGAAGAGGGCGTGAACCCGCAATCGGAAAGTTGTCTGGGTGATACGTCAGCATTGCGACAGGCAGCAATGGCGACACGTGTGTGTTCCAGTTAGAGCGGGTGAAGGGAGTCGAACCCTCATCATCAGCTTGGAAGGCTGAGGTTCTAGCCATTGAACTACACCCGCTAGCGAGAGAGAGCCTACCGGGTAAGGCCGGGGCAACGTTGCAGTGGTTCGTTTCGAGCACCGTGGCCGATACAGCACCGACAACCGAACCGAAGCACGGGGTGGATTGCTGACCGAATGCGCTGATTTAGCCGGTAACTCATGAGACGGGTAACGAGCTTTGCGCTGGGCACATGGACGTTTGGTGTCCGAACACACAGTCGGCCACTCGAGGGAAGCCAAAACCTGGCGGAGCGAGTGATCCGGACTGGTGGTGTGGTTGGAGTGGCGGGGATCGTGGGGTGGGTAGGAGAAAACAGGATTGGGAGCGGAGCGAGTGATCCGGAGTACCCCTACACTCACGCCAGTGAAGACCACCGTTGAGGAACTCGACGACAACAAAGTGAAGTTGTCAGTCGAAGTTGAAGCTGCAGAGTTCGAAGTTGAGGTCGAAAAGGCCTTCAAGAAGATTGGGCGCGATGTCAATCTGCCTGGCTTTCGAAAGGGAAAGGCCCCCCGTAAGGTGCTTGAGGCGCGTTTCGGTAGTGGCATGGCCCGCGGCCAGGCGCTTGAGGACAGCATCCCGGACTATTTCTTGACCGCCATCGGCGGCCACGAAATCGACATGATCGGTCCCCCTGAGTACGACGTCACAGGAGGGATGGAAGACGGCGACCTGATGTTCGATGCTGTCGTCGACGTGCGGCCTGCGGTTGAGATCGCTGATTACGGCAGCATCACGATCGAAATCCCAGCGCCGTCACCAACCGATGACGAGATCCAAGAACGTATCGATAGCTTCCTCGGACAGTTCGGTGAGCTCGCCTCGGTTGAGCGCGAAGCCGCAGATGGCGACACCGTCACCATGGACATTGTGACCATGCACGGCGACGAAGAAGTCGAAGGGCTCACCGCAGGCGACTATTCCTACAAGGTTGGCTCTGGCGGTCTAGTCCCTGAACTGGACGACAACCTTCGGGGAATCAGCATCGGCGACTCGGTCGAGTTTGACGCTGACCATCCGGACCCAGAAGAAGACGGCCAGCTCAGTTTTGTGATTAAGGTCAAAGACGTCCAAGAACAGGTACTGCCTGACTTGACTGATGAGGTTGTCGCTAATGCCACCGACTTCGCGACTGCCGATGAATGGCGCTCCAACCTCGTAGACGAAATGACGAACGGTAAAGCGACGCAGTCGAACAATCTGTGGCGTGAAAAAGCGGCGGAGGAACTTGGTGCGCTTGTAGACGAAGATCCGCCAGCAGCGCTCGTCGACACCGAGGTCCGTAATCAGGTTGAGGACATGGCCCGGCGCCTGCAACAGATGGGTATCGGCTTCGAGCAGTACATGCAGATGACCGGCACCAGTGTCGACGACATGTTCGAGCAGATGCGCGAACCTGCGACTGCGTCGGTCAAGGTCGACCAGGCTCTTCGGGCGCTCGCTGCGGCTGAAGGCCTCAACGCAACCGATGACGACCTCGATGCTGAGTTTGCTGACCTTTCTGAGGGAACCGGCATGTCGCTCGAGGAACTGAAGACGCAGATCTCTACCAAGAACCAGCTCATGCTGATGAAGGCTGACATCTCCAAGCGTAAGGCTGTCGACTGGCTGCTCGAACGAGTCGAAGTAGTTGACGAAGATGGGAACACCATCGACAAAGATGCGTTAGAACTGGCAGCGCAGCCACCAGAGCAAGACGACGATGCGAACGACGACGACGACCACGCCGAAGAAGAGTAGGAAGTAACGCATATGAACACGGTTAACCCCCGCAACTACATGGTCCCGAGTGTTATCGAGCAGACCAACCGCGGCGAGCGAGCGTACGACCTGTACAGCAAGCTGCTCAAAGAGAACATCATCTTCCTGGGAACGCCAATCGATGACACGATCGCGAACCTGGTGTGCGCTCAGTTGTTGCACCTCGAGAGCGAGAATCCTGACCGAGACATCAACCTGTACATCAACAGCCCGGGCGGCGACATCAACGCTCTGTTCGCGATCTACGACACGATGTCGTACATCAAGCCTGATATCACAACGATCTGCTTCGGTCAGGCGGCAAGTGCTGCGGCCGTTCTGCTAGCTGCTGGCGCTCCTGGTAAGCGTTTGGCGTTGCCGCACGCTCGAATCTTGATCCACCAGCCCTACGCCGGTGCTCAGGGGCAGGTTTCTGACCTGCAGATTGCCTCGGCCGAGATCCAACGCATGAAGCGCTCACTCGAAGAGATTCTGGCTGGACACACTGGCCAGAACGTCGACAAAATTAGCACCGACACCGACCGCGACTTCGTGATGACTGCTCAAGAAGCCAAGGACTACGGCATCATCGACGAGGTCATCGACACCCGTAACGCGGTTGACAGTTCAGGAGCCATCAAGGGCGTCGACTGAGATCACATACTCAGTTCGAATTTCTGACGCAACTCCCTGACTACGCCCGACGCGTCGCCTAATATGGCTGCCAGGATGGAGTGGCCGAGGCGCAGAATGTGCCTTGGTCGCCTCGATTAGGGAGAAGAATCGCCGGTGGCGAAATTCGGAGACAGCGGGGAACTGCTGAAATGCTCGTTCTGCGGTAAGTCGCAGAAACAGGTCAAGAAGCTTATTGCCGGCCCGGGTGTCTATATCTGTGACGAGTGCATCGATCTATGCAACGAGATCATCGAGGAAGAGCTTGCTGAGCCGGCAGAACTCGGCTTTGAAGAGCTGCCGAAACCGCGTGATATTAATGCATTCCTAGACGAGTACATCGTCGGGCAAGAGACCGCCAAGCGGATCATGTCGGTAGCCGTCTACAACCACTACAAGCGGGTTGAGATCGGCTCCAGCACCGACGACGTGGAGTTGGCGAAGTCGAACATCATGCTTATCGGGCCGACCGGTACAGGTAAGACGCTGATGGCGCAGACGTTGGCTCGCATGCTGAACGTGCCGTTTGCTATTGCCGATGCAACGGCGTTAACTGAAGCCGGGTACGTCGGCGAAGACGTCGAGAACATCTTACTCAAGCTCGTGCAGGCCGCGGATTACGACGCCAAGCGGGCCGAGACCGGCATCATCTATATTGACGAAATCGACAAGATTGCTCGCAAGAGCGAGAATCCATCGATTACACGCGACGTCTCGGGCGAAGGCGTGCAGCAAGCGCTACTCAAGATCCTTGAAGGTACGACGGCGTCGGTTCCGCCTCAGGGCGGGCGCAAACATCCGCATCAAGAGTTCATCCAGATCGACACCACGAACATCCTGTTTATCTGTGGTGGTGCGTTCGCTGGCCTCGAAGACATCGTCGAGAAGCGCATCGGGCGCGGTGGCGTCGGCTTTGGTGCCGACATTGTCGACCCGAACAAGAAGAACGTTGGCGAACTCTTCGACCAGGTTCAGCCCGAGGACCTGATCAAGTTCGGTCTGATTCCTGAATTTATTGGCCGGCTTCCTGTTATCGGCTCGGTTGCGAACCTGGACCAAGAAGCACTGATTCAGATTTTGACTGAGCCCAAGAATGCTCTGGTCAAGCAATACCAGAAGTATTTTGCGTTCGAGAACGCTGAGCTAGTGTTCACCGACGATGCGTTAGTAGCGATCGCTGAAGCGGCCCTCGAACGAGGGACGGGTGCCCGTGGCCTTCGCTCTATCCTCGAGGAAACCTTGCTCGACGTCATGTTCGATCTGCCAGGCGCCGAAGATATTGCGCGGGTCGAAGTCACCGCCGAGTCTGTCCATGGGACCAACCCTCCGCTGCTGCTCAGCGCCAAGGAACTCTCAAAGCGTGCCGCTAGCTAGTTGGATACCCTGCCCCGCCTCCTAGCTATTGGTTGAGAGTGGCGGGCGCTATGGCTCGACAAACCGGTTATAGCTCTGCTCAATATTGCGAACGTCAGTTGCCGAAGACGGAGATTTGCAGCGCGGTTGCTCGGGTCGCAGCTAACGTGCTGCGCTGATGACTCTTGAACGTGAACTGCGTTGGCTCGACGCGCAGGTGAGCCTTGAAGCCATGGGCCTCCCAAAGGCCGGGGCGACCGAGGGGTTGGACAACGCTCCGATTCGAGCGCTGCTACAACTCTTGGGTGATCCTCACCTGGATGCGCCAGTAATCCATCTCACTGGCACGAATGGTAAGGGCTCGACTGCCCACATGATCTCGTTAATTTTGCGTGAGCACGGTCTGCGAGTCGGCACTTATGGAAGCCCGCACGTCAGTGTGATCAACGAACGGATTCAGATCGATGTAGAGCCGTTGACCGACGATGAGTTCGCTGACGCGCTTGAGGTCGTCCGCCTTGCTGCCGAACATGGTGACGTAGATGCGTCCTGGTTCGATCTTGTAACGGCAACGGCCTTTCGTGCCTTCAGCGATGCTGCAGTGGACGTGATGGTCATCGAGGTCGGGATGCTCGGCCGGTACGACTCGACAAACGTGGTCGACGGTGTCGTAGCGGTGGTGACCAACATCAGCAAGGATCACACCGACGGAGCCGACGGGTGGCGCGAAGCCATAGCATCAGAGAAGGCGGGCATCGTGAAGCCTGGCACGACGCTGGTGTTGGGCGATATTGACGATGACCTCCACCATTATTTTGAAGCCGAGAACCCAGGGAGCGTCCTGCGGTTCGGCCCCCAAATCGAGCTGACGTCGAACGCGCTCGGGGTCGGCGGCCGAGTTATCGACTTGCGGACCCAACGAGATGTTTACGACGCTGTCATGGTCTCGCTGCACGGCCGTCATCAGGGTGTGAACGCTGCGTTAGCTATCGCCGCAGCCGAAGCCTTCTTGGATGCCCCCCTCGAGCGTGACCATCTCGATGCGGCAATGGGCCAAGCAGCGATGCGCGGTCGGTTCGAAATTTTGGCTGCGGATCCCATCATCGTGATCGACGGGGCGCACAATCCACAGGGCGCTCGTACTGCGGCACGAACCTTCGCTGAAGCGTTCACGCCGTTCGGCCAACGCATGCTGATTGTCGGCATGATGGAGGAGAAAGACCCCGTCGAGATGCTTCAGGCACTGGACGCGACCTCGGCTGAGATCGTGATTTGTTGTGAGCCGGACTGGCCGCGAGCGATGTCAGCAACCAAGTTGGCCGAGGCGGCCCGGTCATTGGGTATCGAACCCGAGGTCGCAGCGATCCCGTCTGATGCGATTGAGCTGGCGCTGTCATTTGCGACCGAAGGCGATGCCATCATGGCGGTTGGATCGTTGTATGTAGCGGGCGCGATTCGTGACCGCATTCTGGCTGAGCGCTGACCGCTCGAAAAGCAAGATCTTGAAGGTGTTCCACGCGAGAGTCGTCGCCTGAGATCCAACGCTCTGACCATCGGACACCCACGATGATCAACAGTTGTCGAACAGCGACCATACTCTGACCATGTCTATGACAACGAGTGAGGTGCTGTCGGCATTGTTCGCTATGCCCGAGGCGAGTAGCGGTGATGACATGGCCGCGTTTCTCAAGCGGCATGGACCGCCGCCCGAAGGCGAGGAAGGTGAGGACCCGTTTCGCCGCATCATGAGGGTCGCTACGCGGTCAGAGCGGCGTGGGACTGCCTCAATCGCTGGACATCAAGCTGCGATCCGACGACTGTTTCCGGCGACACCGCCTGACGCAATCTGCGCGTTCTGCATAAGCGAAGATCGTGGTCCGCATCCAAAATATATTGCTACGTCATTAGTCGATGGCTCAACCGGCCTCCGTCTGAATGGCACGAAGCGCTGGGGCTCGGTGGCGCCCGACGCGGATCTGCTCTATGTCGCAGCATCCATCGGGCGCGACGGCGACCGTAATGAATTGCGGATGATCGCTCTTCCTGCGGACCGAACCGGCGTGACTTTCGATCTGGATCCATATGTCGGCTATGGGCCCGAGATTCGTATTGCAGACATCGCATTCGATGATGTCCAGGTTCAACCCAGCGAGGTGATGCAAGGCGATGCTTACCTCAGCTACATCAAGCCGTTTCGTCTTATCGAAGATGTTTACAACACTGTTGGCACCCAGATTGGCATGTTTCGGCTCGGTACCGAGCATGGCTGGGAAGACGAGCAACTTGAGACGCTTGTGGCTCTAATCAGCCAGGCGGCGGCTGTGTCTAGCACCGATATGGCGAGTCCTGAGGCGATCCTGTTACTGACCGCCTATTTGCGGTCATCGGGCGAGTTCTGGGCCAACATCTGGCAGTCGTGGCCCAATGCGCCCGCTGGGGTCGTCGCGAAGTGGAGCCCTGAGCGAAGTTTGCTCGGTGTCGCGGAGCGAGCACGCGAGACCCGCCGCCAAACCGCATGGGCCGAGTTGCGGCCATAGGGTTGGCCAAGGAGCGTTTCGGTTACATCTACGCGTGGCCCCAGAGCATTCCGCAAGGGCGCAGCAGTTCTTCTGGCTTTCGCTGTGGCGCCCACTTCTGTGTCGGGTAGCGCTTGGCGACCTTTAACGATGAGCACCCAGTATTAGTGTTGGATTTGATCAGGTTGTGGGCGTCACCAATAAGAAAACGTTCTGCGTTCGGCTCTGAGATGGGTTTGATGTCGGGCATCGAGGAAAATGACCGATAAATTAGCCCATGTGAATCGCACCCTTGTTCTCTGTAAACCTGATGCCGTCGAACGCCGCCTCGTCGGCGAAGTCGTCCGTCGTTTCGAAACCAAAGGCCTGTCGGTCGTTGCCATGCGCATGCTGACCATCGATGCCGATCTGGCTGGCCGGCACTATGTCGAACATGCAGGCAAGCCGTTCTACGATGGACTCGTCGAGTTCATTGGCCGTTCGCCAGCCGTTGCTCTGGTGCTGGAAGGCACCGAGGACACCTGGTCCATGGTTCGGAACCTGATGGGTGCCACGAACCCAGCCGAAGCCGCTCCGGGCACGATTCGCGGCGACCTCGGGACGTTGTTCACGGAGAACCTTGTACATGGTTCTGATTCGGCTGATTCGGCAGCCCGCGAGATAGCACTGTTCTTTCCCGAATTGGGCTGAACGCCACGACTCTGGTGACCGAAGTCGGTGTTGACCCAACTTGAGGGTGGGCGCTGGCTTCGGTTTTGTTGTTTTCGGACCGGCGTCATGCAGCGCGGGCCGGAGTGCTGTAGGGCGCGACCCCGGTGTCAAAGTTGCTATTGCGGAAGCCGCGGCTAATGAGGCAAGACTTTTTGCGGCTTCTTTACACAAGAGACATATCCTGACAAAGTGTCCATAGATGACTCTGCTGATGCGCTCAGACTGGGTTCGTCCACTATTGTCCATCAAGCGGTTGACCGATGAGAAAGCTTTTCAATAGCGTTGCAGGGCTCGTAAGCCGAGACATGGCCGTGGACCTTGGCACCGCCAACACCGTCATCTACGTGCGTGGCGAGGGCATCGTACTCGATGAACCTTCTGTGGTTGCGATGAATGTCCACGATGGCAAAGCACTTGCTGTTGGCCACGATGCCAAACGCATGATCGGCCGAACGCCCAACCATATCCAGGCGATCCGTCCCCTCAAAGACGGCGTGATCGCCGACTTTGATGTGTGCGAACGGATGCTGCGCCATTTCATCCAGAAGGTCCACCCCAATCGCTTTGCAAAGCCTCGCATGGTCATTTGTGTGCCATCTGGAATTACTGGTGTCGAGAAACGAGCAGTGCAAGAGGCCGCCGAGTTCGCCGGCGCACGACGCCCTGCCTTCATTATCGAAGAGCCGATGGCCGCAGCGATCGGTGCTGGCCTCCCTGTGCAGGAACCGGCTGGGAACATGATCGTCGACATCGGTGGCGGTACGACCGAGGTCGCTGTGATCTCTTTGGGCGGCGTGGTCGTCAGCCGCTCCGTCCGGGTCGGCGGCGACGGACTCGACAACGCAATTATGCAGTACGCCAAGAAAGAACATGGCCTCGTGCTGGGCGAACGCACAAGCGAGGACGTCAAGTTGGCGTTGGCATCGGCATGGCCGTTACATGAAGAAATGTACGCCGAAGTCCGCGGTCGAGACCTGGTAACCGGGCTACCAAAGACAGTCGTGACATCGACCATCGAGGTCCGCGAGGCGATTGAGGAACCGGTCTCGTCGGTCGTCGACGCTGTAAAGGCGACCCTGGATAACACGCCGCCTGAACTCGCGGCCGACATCATGGAGCGCGGCATCATGCTTGCGGGCGGCGGTGCGCTGCTGGCTGGTCTGCCTCAGCGATTACACAGCGAAACTGGCATGCCCGTGATGGTCGCGCCCGATCCCCTCTATGCCGTTGCACTGGGGTCTGGCCAGACTCTCGAAGAGTTTGATGCACTTAAAGATGTTCTCTTCTCTTCGGCGCACGACTGAACGGCTAGCAGGTGGCGATTCGCTACTTGCATGAACCATGTCTGTCCTCGACCCGCGCCGACGTCGCCGAACCTCCCTGGCTCTGCTGCTGCTCACCTCAATCACGCTGCTGTCGCTTGACTACCAGGGTTTTCAACCGCTGAACCAGGTCCAGTCGGCCGTGCGCAGCATCGTCGACCCCCTTGCTGGGAGCTCCGACTCGATCACCTCGCCGATCACCAATGCATGGCGATCGTTCTCTGAATTCGAAGAGCTCGAAGACGAAAACATACGGCTAAAACGCGAGTTGGCCGAGATTCAAGGCAATTCGGTTCGGGCCAGTGCTGCGGAAGAGTCGCTGCGGGCTCTTCTGGAAGAGATCGAGATCGACTACATCGGCGGCGCCGAAACTGTCGTCGCCCAAGTCATCGACCGCCCTGGTAATTTCGAGAGTTACTCGATTGAGATCGACCGCGGCACCGACGACGGCGTTCGCCGTGGCATGCCGGTGGTGACCAGCGCTGGCCTGGTTGGCCGCGTTAGCGAAGTCCAAGGTGGTTTCAGCCAGGTTCGTTTGTTACACCAGCCTGATTTTCCGCTTGGTATTCGTGTCGTGGGCACCGGCGAGGTCGCTCTTGCGCGGGGGCAGGGGATCGGCCAAGATCTGGTGGTCAAGGATGGGATCATCGAGGCGACTGTCATTAAGGTCGGAGATCCCGTAGTCACTAGTGGAATCGAAGGAAGTTCGTATCCACCGGACCTTGTTGTTGGTGTTGTCAGCGATGTCGACTTCGATGCACAGTTACTGGAGCAAGAAATCAGTGTGCGGCTGGTAGCACAGCTGGACGATCTGCGATTCGTGACGATAATTCTGTGGACCGTTGATGGAGACTCGGCACCATGACTGTTCAACGATCAGCTGGGTCGAGTCCGCTCAATTGTTCGGAGTGTGGGTTCCGATGAGATCCGCATGGAGCCTGCGGGTCGTGGTCATTGCATTATTGATATTGGTCTTTCATCTTGATGTATCGCCTGATCTGCCCATCGCAGGCGTTTCTGCAGAACTGCCGCTCGGCTTGGTGATTGCCGCTGGTCTTGCCGGAGGCGTCGAACGCGGCGCCTACTTCGGTTTCGTTTTTGGTTTTGTCATCGACCTATTTTTCTTTACACCGATTGGCCTTCGGGCGCTCGTCTTCGGTGCTATTGGTTGGGTCGCAGGACATGTATTTCTTGACCGCATCGAAGAGTCGCCGGTTACGGCAGCTGTTGCTATTGGCGGCGGTACCGCACTTGGACTTGCATCGTTCGCCGGGCTCGGCGTTGCTCTAGGCGAGACGGCGCTGTTGGAATCACCGATCTCTCGCATCGTGTTGGTCGCATCACTGCTCAACGCGCTGCTCGCTGTGCTGTTCATGCGGGTTGCGCACTGGATGTGGGCCGCCGATCCCATTGGTCACAAGAGATTCGTTACATGAACGGCCAGTCTCCACTTCGATTGGCCATGCTGGGTGTACTCGTATTTGGGCTGTTCGCGTCGTTGTTTACTCGCCTGTGGTACCTGCAAGTAGCCGAGTCGCAGCGGATCGAGGCCCAGACCACGGCTCGCGAAAATTTGCTTCGAACGGTGTACACAGCGGCACCTCGCGGCAGGGTGCTCGACCGTAATGACAATGTGTTGATTGACAACCGACTAGTTAACGAAGTTGTTGTTGACAAGTTCACGTTGAACGAGTCATTACCTCGCGCTTCAGATCGACGAGAGTTCGGCATCAAGCTTGCTCGAGAGATTAGTGCTGCCGGCCGACTCATCAAGGCTTCTGATATCGAGGATGTTCTGCTTGACCAGCGGTACGGACCATTTGACGTGGTGTCGATCGTAAAAGATGTACCCGAGCGGTTCAGCATCGTGATCGGTGAACGCGAAGATGATTTCCCCGGCGTTGAGGTCCGTAAAACAAACGTGCGATTTTACCCCTATGGATCGAGAGCTTCACACCTGCTGGGGTACGTCGGGGCGATCGACGGGGATACCTATGCCAAAGTCATCGAGAGCATCAAGCTCTACCAACCCAGCGATGAAATCGGTATCGCCGGTGTCGAAGCGAGTTTTGAGGACATCTTGCGTGGTACTCCTCAGGTGGAAGTGATTGAGGTGGATGCAGCCGGAGACCGCATCGCAGTGGTCCGCACGACCGACGCGATCCCGGGTAACGACGTTCGCCTAACTGTCGATATCAACCTTCAGGCACTCGTCGAGAAAGAACTCGCTGAGGGCATCCGCAACGCCCGGCAACGACTCGACGATCACGACGAAGAAAATGTGGTGCCCTACAACGCACCGGGTGGCGCCATGGTGTTGTTGGATCCGGACGGGTCACGGATCTTGGCTATGGCGTCGTATCCGACCTATGACCAGCGGCTCTTTCTCGGTGGCATCAGCCAACGCTCTTACGACATCCTGGATGCTGACGAAACCAACCCGTTGTTCAACCGGGCTGCTCAAGCCGGGTACGCGCCCGGGTCAACGTTCAAGCTGATTACTGCCTATGCAGCGCTTGACTCAGGTCTGCTCGGCGACCGTGGTTACCTGAAACGCACCCAATTCCTGCTCGACGAAGGAACCTGGACGATTCCCGGATGCTTGGGTACTGGTTGTGTGCTGCGTAATGCCAACAACAAGGACTTAGGAGCGGTCGACCTCCAACTTGCGATCACCGAGTCGAGCAATGTGTTCTTCGGCCAGCTCGGGTATCAGTTCAACGTGCGTCAGGGCTTCCAGTCTCAACAACTCATCGACGTTGCAAAAGACTTCGGTTATGGGCTCGACTACGCGGCAGTACCTAATGCAAACGCAGGTCAGGTGCCAGCACCCGGGAGCGCTGGCGAGTCTGCGAACATGGCGGTTGGCCAGGGCTCTGTGCTGGCGACACCGTTGCAGATAGCGAATTCTTATGCAGCGATAGCGAACCGCGGTCGGGTGTATTCACCAATGCTGGCCGAGGCTGTAATCGATGCTGCAACTGGCGAAGTCCTAAGAGAATTCCCGACTCGGTTGATCCACGAGTTGTACATGCCCGATGAATTCTATCGGCCGTTAGTGGATGGTCTGGCTGGCGTGACCCAACATCCCGAAGGCACGGCCTACAGCGCGTTTGAGAACTTCCCCAGCACTGGCTTCACGGTGTGCGGTAAGACGGGAACAGTCGAGAATCCACCTAAGCAGGACAACGCGACATTTGCTGCGTTTGCTCCGTGTCGAAATCCTCGATACGCGGCGGTGGCCTACATCGAGCAAGCCGGTCTCGGCGGTGAGGCGGCAGCACCTGTTGTCGCTGCAGTCTTTCGTCGCATCGCTATGGGCGACATCGATGTGGTGCCGACTGTAACTGAAGCCGAGAACCTGATCAGCGAAGCCGAAGCCGAGGCGGCGGAAGAAGCCCGGTTGCAATCAGAAGCCGATGCGATTGCTTCAGCTGAAGCCGCAAAATTAGCCGCCGGGAATCCCATCATTGATGCTTTTGAAGTACTCGTTCCTGCTCGCTCTGACAACGGAGCTGCGTCAGGCGAAGTAGGCGAACCCGACAGTGATGTCCTAGTGCTCGTGCCCGACGCCGAAGAAGAGGGTGAGCCATGACCATGCTCGAGACTGCAAGTTCACTGAATCCACGCAGCGATCCAGCATCGCCGTGGTGGCACATCGATATTTCACCGGTACTCGCCACGCTTGGATTGGGCATCGTTGGGCTCTTCGGCATCTACAGCGCCACACGCGGCCGCGACGACGAGAACTATGTCACTACGTTCGTCGAACGACAGACGATTTTTCTGGGCATCGGCCTGGTGCTTGTCGTGGCCATTGTCTTCTTCGACTATCGGTGGTTATTGCGTCTGGCTCCGTTGGGCTTTCTGACAACACTTGCGTTGTTGACCTTGGTACTGATCGCTGGCATCGAAGTGAACGGGGCTGTTTCGTGGTTCGAGTTCGGCGGGTTCAGAGCGCAACCGTCGGAGTTCGCCAAGATCGGCCTAATTGTGGCAGTAGCGGCACTGCTGAGTAAAGCGCCATCGGGGCCACTCCCGCTAGGCAGACTTGCCATGATTATTGGCGTTGCTTGTCTGCCCGTCGTCTTAGTGATCCGACAGCCGGACCTAGGAACGGCAATGGTCATGCTGGTAATCACCGCAGCGATGCTGATGGTCGGGCGAGCCGAAGCCCATCACCTTATTTTCTTGGTACTCGTTGCTGCCCTCACGGTGGGCTTGCTGATCAATTCCACGCTGCTCGAAGATTATCAGCGAGCGCGTTTTGACTCGTTTCTGGACCCGGAATCGAACAGCGTTGCGGCTTACAACCAGGAACAAGCTCAGATCGCTATCGGCAATGGTGGTATCACCGGTACAGGATTTGGCCAGGGCACGCAGACCAAGTCGGGGTTGGTTCCTGAACAACAAACTGACTTCATTTTCACGGTGATTGCCGAAGAGTTTGGTTTCGTTGGCGGCACAGTTGTGCTTGGTTGTTTCGCTCTGCTGCTGTGGCGGCTCTACCGCATGGCTCGACTCGCAGGTGATGCATTTGGTAGCTACCTGATCACGGGCGTCTTTGCCATGTTCGCGTTCCAGATGTTCCAGTCGATCGGCATGACGATGGGCATCATGCCCGTCACGGGCATTCCGCTGCCGTTTGTTTCCTCGGGTGGATCGTCGGTGCTGGCGTCCTACATCGGCGTCGGCATTGCTTTGTCGGTACACATGCGCCGTTTCACGGCTGGAATCGACGCCGAGGTTGGCCAACTCGGCTAGCTAGGCTCGGCGGCGGCGTTTTCGAGTGTTTGTAAGGCACCAGGTACCGCTACCAGATCTGGGGCCAGCGCAGGCAAGAATGATGTGGTTTGGCTCGGCCAGACGCTACGCCACCAGGAAGTCGACGGCGGTCTGATTTATTAGCGCAGGGTCATCGAGTTGTATGAAGCACCCGAGATGATCGAACGTGACGGCCATATTTGGTGGACGGAACTGACCGTCGTTCAATGAGCAGGGGTCTGTGACGCCGCGACGGCTATCATTCTTCGGATGCCATCATCGCTATGGGACCAGCTTGAGCCGTTACTGGCACGGGTTGAAAAACCCGCTCGGTACATAGGTTGTGAAGACGGCGCGGTAACACCGGAGTACACCGATGGCGTGGTGTCCTGGCTGTTGGCCTACCCCGATACCTACGAAATTGGCTTGCCGAATCAAGGTTTGCAGATTCTCTACGAAATCTTGAACGAACGCGACGACGCTGTTGCAGAGCGTTCGTATGCGCCCTGGACCGACTTGGAAGCTGAGATGCGGGCGCACAATCTGCCTTTGTTCTCGGTCGACACCCACCGTTCCGCACGCGACTTCGACGTGATTGCGTTCAATCTCTCGTCTGAACTCGTGTACACCAACGTGCTGAACTGCATCGATCTTGCCGGCGTGCCGGTGCGCTCCGAACACCGCGATCACACCCACCCGATCGTCGGTGCTGGTGGCCATGCCACCTTCAACCCTGAACCAATGGCCGACTTTTTCGACTGGGTTGGGCTGGGCGACGGCGAAGAAATCGTCGGCGACGTGACGGCGGTCGTCAAAGCTTGGAAGGATTCGGGCAGCACTGACCGAGAAGAAGTCCTTCGTGAAATGTCGAAGATCCAAGGCGTCTATGTGCCTTCGATGTACGAACCTGCATTCGAAGAAGGTGTTACTGACACGCCAAAACTTGTGTCGATGACAGCACGTTTCCCAGATGTTCCCGACGTTGTCGAGAAGCGAACTGTTGCCGATTTGGCCGATTGGCCGTATCCCAAGAACCAGCTCGTTCCGCTCACAGAGGTTGTGCACGACCGACTGAGCGTTGAAGTCTTCCGTGGCTGCACCCGCGGCTGCCGCTTCTGCCAAGCCGGCATGATCACCCGCCCGGTTCGCGAACGTCCTGCCGAGCAAGTCCGCACCATGATTCAACAGGGGCTGAAGCGCACCGGCTACGACGAGGTCGCTCTGACCTCACTGTCGACTGCAGATTTCAGCGGCATCACCGAAGTCGTTAAGGCCACCATCGACGATGACGAAATGGGCTGCGGCGATGTATCGGTCTCTCTGCCAAGTCTGCGCGTCGACGCATTCACCGTCAACATCGCCGCTGAATTGCAGCGCGGTCGACGATCGGGGCTCACATTTGCTCCCGAGGCCGGTACTTGGCGTATGCGACAGGTCATCAATAAGCTGATCACCGAAGAAGACCTCTACTCCTCAGTTGAGGGTGCGTTCTCGCAGGGCTGGCGCCGTGTCAAGCTGTACTTCCTGACCGGGCTGCCAACCGAAACCGACGAAGATACGTTGGCTATTGCTGAGCTCGGCCGCAAGTGCGTTGAGATCGGCCGCAAGTACACCAACGCGGCATCGGTTACCGTGTCTGTTGGTGGTTTCGTGCCCAAGCCCTTCACCCCATTCCAATGGTTTGGTCAAAACACAATCGAAGAGCTGAACCGCAAAATCTATCTGCTGCGAGACGAAATCAAGAAGACCAAGGGCTTGCAGATGAAATGGCATGACCCCAAGGCGTCATTCGTCGAAGGCATGCTGACCCGAGGCGATCGACGTCTTGGACCTGTTATTGAACAGGTATGGCGCGAAGGCGGCACGTTCCAAGAATGGAGCGAGCACTTCGACGTCGAAAAATGGGACCGAGCGATGGCCGATAGTGGGCTGCCGGTTGAGTTCTTCACCTACCGGCATCGAGAAGAAGACGAAGTCTTCCCTTGGGATCATCTCAATGCCGGGCTTCACAAGGACTTCCTTTGGCACGACTGGCGCGATGCGCTTGACGAGTTGGGCCTTGAGGATTGCCGGTGGACGCCCTGCTACGACTGTGGCGCGTGCACTGGTTATGGGATCGAGCATGTTGTTGCCTCGGCTACGCCCCCTGCGGGTGGAAGCCAAGGCACTGGCCAGGATCTAGCCCGCGGGCACGAGATTCCGGTCGATTTACTTGCTCGTCCATCGCTGAGCACAGCATGAAACATGGCGTAACGGGGATAGCGAATTCGAGCGGTGTACCCAGCCGAACGATCCGCGATCTGTCTAATCCTGTCGGGACCATAGAGCCTTTGGCCCAAACAAGATTGCCGGCACAGCAAGTGATCCGGGCTACCCGGACTCCTGGCGACACATATGTCGCCGAGCTCTTTGACTCCTACGGCTCACACAGCCGCAGCGAAGCAAGGCGTGCTGCACTGTGACCCCACCACGTAAGCCACAGGTTCGCCTGCGGTATTCCAAGCTTGGCAAACTGCGATTCACGAGTCATCGAGATATGGCTCGTATTTGGGAACGTTCCGTGCGTCGGCTGCAATTGCCGATCGCGTACAGCGAGGGGTTCTCACCCCGTGCAAAGCTCTCGTTCGGGCTGGCACTTCCTACCGTGTTCGAATCGCAAGCCGAATTCGTCGATCTCACGTTTAATGAACCTATCGAGATCGACACCCTGCCAGAACAATTGACCGAGGTCCTCCCGCAGGGCATCACGGTCACCGGCGCTGTTGCGCTGGAAGGCAAGATTGCTTCGCTGCAGGAAAGCGTTGAAGCCACCAGTTGGTCGTTGTTTGTCGACGGCGACCACGATGAGCTGTGTGCATGGTCGGGGGACCTGCTCGCAGCCGATGAATTGCTCGTAACCCGCGAGCGCAAGGGCAAAAGCAGCACCGACGACGTACGTTCTGCCGTGTTGGCAGTCCAAGTACGTCCGAATGCCGACACCGATGTGCCGGCTGCTGTCGAGATCTACGCCGAACTGGCGACTAAGCCCCGAGCGCTGCGACCTCTCGAGCTCCTCGACATCAAATCGCCGAACCTCACGCTCAAGCGTGGTCGGCGACTCAACCAATTTGTAACGCCTGTTGGCGCCCGACTCGATCCACTCGAAGTCGGTGCAGCCGAGGTGTTACTCGACGCAGAAATTGCGTCATGAGAAGGAGAATTAACCATGTCAGACTCATCAGGGTCAGAGGCATCCCAATCGCAGCGACCGTCGTCTGAGGGCGGCGGTAACAACAACCGAAATCGAAATCGGAATCGGAATCGTGGTGGCCAGAATCGCGACAGCCAGCAAAACGGGCCGAAAGTCGGCGATTCTCGCCCTGCTCGTAGCGACGGCGGTGACAGTTCTGATAGCAATGATCAAGGCGGCGCCCAAGCCGACGGCCGTAATCAGGGGCGCAGCGACCAGAAGCGCTCGGGTCAGGGAATTGGCAACCAAGCCAACAACAACCAAGGGAACAACTCCCAGGGCGACCGAAACGGCGGCGATGATTCGAGTGAGGCTAAGCGCGGTCGCCGTCGTGGCGGCCGAGGCCGAGGCCGGGGTCGCAAGCCGGAAGAGATGGTGGGCGTAGAACTCGACGAGGCCACTATGGCAAAGCGCCGGGGCAAAGAGCGCGACGGGCGTCCGATCGGTCGCTATCTGATGGCTGTGCACGTGCACAACGACACCCGCCATATAGCGATCCTTGAGGGACGTACGCTCATCGAGTACTACGTATCTCGCCCGACCGATGACGTCAACCAGATCCACGGGAACGTGTACATGGGCCGGGTGCAGAATGTGCTGCCGGGCATGGAAGCGGCATTTATTGAGATCTCGACGCCGAAGAACGCAGTTCTTTACCGCGGGGACGTCCAGTACGACCCCAAAGAATTCGAAGGCAACCGAGGCGTACCTCGCATCGAGCAGATGCTGAAGGCGAAACAGATGATCTTGTGCCAGGTCGTTAAGAACCCAATCGCTCACAAGGGTGCTCGACTGACACAAGAAGTTTCATTGCCAGGTCGCTTCGTCGTGCTCGTGCCTAACAGCGACACGTACGGCATTTCCAAGCGACTCCCTGACCCGGAACGCAAACGCCTGCGAAAGATCCTCGATGGCATCAAGCCCAAACAACATGGTGTGATCGTCCGCACCGCAGCTGCGGATGTAACTAAGGAAGAGCTCGAGCGAGATGTGGCCCGTCTGCTCAACCAGTGGGAAGTCATCGTTGAAGACTCCAAGAAACAAGGCGGACCGCGCTTACTGAACCGTGAGCCAGATCTTGCGGTGCGGCTAATTCGTGAAGAGTTCACCAAAGATTTCCGCGGCGTCGTGCTCGACGATCGCACTCTGTTCGAAGAAGTGAGCGGCTACATGGATGCCGTTACGCCAGCTCTGGCTGATCGTGTAGAGCACTATGACCCGGTCTCTGAAGGCATCGATTTGTTCGAGCGACATCACGTCTATGAACAGCTCCAGAAGGCGCTCGACAAAAAGGTCTGGCTGCCGTCGGGTGGTTCGCTGATAATCGAGCACACCGAAGCGCTGACAGTCATCGACGTCAACACCGGCAAGAACGTTGGCTCGAGGAGTCTCGAAGACACCGTGTTCAAAAACAACCTTGAAGCGGCTCGCGAGACGGCTCGTCAGCTGCGGCTCCGTGATATCGGAGGCATCATCGTGATCGACTTCGTCGATATGGAGAATCGCAAGAACCGGGCCGAGGTCGTGCGTGTGTTCCGCGAGGAACTCGCACTGGACAAGACCCGCACCCAGGTCTATGACATCTCCGACCTTGGTTTAGTCGAGATGACCCGCAAGCGCATCGGTGAAGGTCTTCTCGAGTCGGTAAGCACCGGCTGCTTTACTTGCGAATCAAATGGACTGTTGTTCGATGACACACTCTTTGGCCATCGTCAAGCCATCCCAGGCCCGAGCGTTTCCCAAGTCACGAAGGACTAAGAGACAACGTCGCAGAACGAGATAGTGCTCGCAGATCAAGATCTGCGAGCGCTCTTGGCTCGGCCGAGCAAGCGGCGCTCTAAAGCATGTGACGAAGTACTCGTCCGAAACCCTTGTCAGCCCGTTAGAGTGTCGCAGTTATGTATGCAGTAGTCGCCACAGGCGGAAAACAGTACAAGGTCGAACAAGGCCAGGTCCTGGAAGTTGAACGCGTTGGCGCCATTGGTAGCGACGTCGATCTTCGGCCTGTGCTCCTGGTTGACGGGTCGACAGTGTTGTCGACTCCCTCAGACCTCGAGGGCGCCTCGGTTTCAGCCAAGGTTCTCGACGAGATCAAGGGCCCAAAGATCGACGCCTTCACGTATAAGAATGCAAGCAACAACCGTCGCCGGTGGGGTCACCGCCAGACGCTAGCTCGCATCGAAATAACCGAAATCTCGAAGGGATAGCGCCATGTCAAAGACCAAAGGTGGCGGTTCCACCAGAAACGGGCGCGATTCACGTGCCCAGCGCCTCGGCGTAAAGGTATATGACGGCACACCAGTGACCGCCGGCTCGATCATCGTTCGCCAGCGTGGAACTAAGTTTCATCCCGGTCTAAACGTTGGCAAGGGTAAAGACGACACGCTTTTTGCTACCGCTGATGGCAAGGTCAAGTTTGGTAGCCGCCATGGCCGCAAGACGGTCAACATTCTGACTGATTGAGCTCCTGGGTCGCCAAGATCGACCAGATCATCTGAACGTAAGAACCCCGCTGGCTTAAACAGCGGGGTTTCGTCGTTTTCGGCTTGATTTGCCGGGGAGTGTCGCCCTCGCAGAAGCTTCGCCTAGCGATGTAAGGGTTGGGGCGTGGCCACTCGTAACGCTGGCTACTACAGCATCAACGGTTGGGCTGACGCCGCTCTAGGTCTTCTCGTCAAGTCTTCTTGCCGCACGCCCGGCTGGCAACTGGAGCGGACCCGTTATCCAACGCGTAGCGTCAGGATCGACTGTTGTTCCGAGTCCAGGGTCTGCTTTGCCGCAACGGTGGCTGAGGCGGGAGCCGACCCGCTCGCTTCGTTGCAGGTATTGGGTCTGAGCGTCCGAACTCAAGTTGGAGCGCTAGGCGCTGCGGGGGAGAGCGTCGCTGGCCCAGCCGAGATGCTCGACCGCAAGGTTCAGGGCAAAACGATCGGTCATGCCGCTTACGTAACGCACCGCGAGTGCGGTGACCTTGTCACCGTTGGTGGTATCGATAGAACCATCGCCGATGTGAGCCGGATGATGGATTAGCCACTCGGTGAGCTGCTGCAGCAATGAGATCACAACCGCGGCCTGGTCCTGGGCCTCGGGTCGCAAGTAGATGCGGTCGTAGTTGAACGCCCGAAACGATGCCAAGGCTGCCGCTGTCGTTTGATCTAGCCCGATTGCTCCGGCGCTGGCGGAGGCATCGACCATGGACGTGATGAATCCGTGAAGTTGGGCACGCCGATTGGACCCGACGATGTCGGTGACCGATGGCGGAAGCTCGTGTTCGCCAACGATGCGAGCTGACACGGCATCTTCGAAGTCATGGCAGACATAAGCAATCCGATCGGCCCAGGCGACGACTTCGCCTTCAGGGGTTTCGGGGGCGGGGCGATTCCAGCTGTGGTTTCGAATGGCGTCGGCCGTTTCGTGACACAAGTTCAGGTGCTCAAGCACGACATCGGCGCCATAGACGGCGTGGTGGTATCCGCCAGGCACAAAGGGGCTCAGAGCGTCTTCTGACGCATGTCCTGCCGGGCCGTGACCACAATCGTGGCCCAACGCTGCCGCTTCGGTTAGGGCGACATTGAGGCCGAGTGGGCGGGCGATACTCACGGCGACCTGGGCGACCTCAATTGCATGGGTGAGCCGATTCCGGAGATGGTCATTGTCAGGTGCAATGAAGACCTGGCATTTGCCTGCAAGGCGTCGGAATGGCTTGCTGTGCTTGATGCGGTCCAGGTCCCGCTCAAAGCAGGTGCGAAACCGGTCAGGTTCTTCGGGGGTCGCCCTGGTGCCAGCACCTTCGGCGCGAGTCGCACCGCTTGCCATTGCTTGGTGCTCAGCGTCTTCACGTGCACCGCGCTCGGGGGGACTAGTTGGGTTGTTGGCGAATGGGATCGCCCGATGGGCGACAACCAGCGCATCAGAACGTGCCATGACCTAATACTAACGATGCCCAGTGACAGTGTCGGGTTACGCATTCTTAACGCGGTTCGTCTATCAAAATAGAGAGCTGGCTGGTTGCGGAATCGTTGAGGTCAACGCGCTCGGCAGTGCGCACGGCCATTTTGATAGGTAGGGAAAACAACTGCTCTTGTCGTTGGGGAACATAGACGTGCGCTATTCGGTCTCCCTGATGGTCGCCTGCGCACGAAATGAGCCGAACCATCGAGATGAGGTGCAACCTCGTGAATCTCATCAGATTGGCCCCCGTGCCAGGCCCAATGATGTCGTTGACACGAGCGCCTTAGCCCTGTTCACGTCACAAGGACATCATCGACCCGGCGGTGGTCGCCGCTGATGCGGTTGCCGAGGTGGTTGACCGTACGCTTGGGTCATGACCACGGTGTCGCTTCCGGTAATCGATCTAGGCGGGGCGAGTAAAGCACCCTCGTCGCAGGTTGTCAGACGGGTAGCGGACGCCGCAGAAAACTTTGGTTTCTTTCAGATAGTGAATCACGGCATTGATGACCGTGATGTGGAACGGCTGTGGGCGGTCACGCGAACGTTCTTTGGGCAGCCGGCTGAGGTGAAGCGCCGAATCGAGCGAACTAAAGAGAATTCCCGGGGCTACTACGACCGTGAACTCACCAAGAATGCCCGTGACCTGAAAGAGGTCCTCGACATAGCGCACGTGCCATTCCCTGAGCTCGCCGATGATGACCCGCGGAACTTTCACCGTGTTGATGGACAAAACCAATGGCCTGGTCTCGAAGGGTTTCGCGACACCGTGATCGACTATCTGCAGGCGTGTAATGACTTGTCGCTCTGGTTGCTCCAGGCATTTTGCCGGGGCCTTGGTGAACATGCGGACCATCTTCGTGACGAGTTCGGCGCGGAGCACACCAGCTTCTTACGCATGAATCGCTACCCATTACATGATCCGCTTACTGCTGCCGAAGCGGCCAACGTGACCGAACTTGGAGATATGGCACTGCACCATCACACCGATGCTGGTGCACTGACGTTGTTACTTCAAGACGACGTTGGTGGTCTGCAAGTCGCCCATGGCAAAACCTGGATCGATGTCGAACCGATTGCCGGCGCAATCGTGGTCAACACGGGCGACATGATGCAGGTCTGGTCCAACAATCGGTACACGGCGGCGTTGCATCGGGTAGCGCCCCGCACGACCGACGAGCGGTACTCACTGCCGTACTTCTTCAATCCGAGTTACACGACGATCTACGAACCGTTGCCCGGTTCGATTCGGCCCGATGATGAGGCGCACTACCGGTCGATCAGCTGGGGCGACTTTCGACAATCCCGAGCTGATGGGGATTTTGCTGACTACGGCGCCGAGGTGCAGATCAGTGATTTCGCCAATGAGAGCCAGAGTTGACATTTTCGCTCACCTTCGGCTGCACCTGGCATTGGCTAGATCGGCGAGATGGCCGGGCTCCGCTCTGCTCGCCTCGTGACGTGTAGCCGCGTCTACCCCGGCAATCACAAGCCGCTCCACTAGGATCATTTGGTGAGCCAGAGCCAATTCGTCGACGAATGTTCGGTCAATTTCCGTGGTGGTGATGGCGGAGCCGGCTGCGTGTCGTTCCGCCGCGAAGCCATGGTGCCCAAAGGCGGTCCTGATGGCGGCGACGGCGGCAACGGCGGCGACGTCTGGCTTGTCGCTGATCACAATGTCGCGTCCCTGCTGGCCTATCGCGATCACCCGCATAGGCGGGCCGACAACGGGAAGCATGGCTCAGGACAGAAGAAGCATGGCCATTCAGGTGGCGACTTTGAAGCCAAGGTGCCCGTCGGCACGATCATCAAAAGCCATGAAGATGGCACGGTGCTCGTCGACCTGGCGCACCACGGTGACCGCTGGTTAGCGTCCGCAGGCGGCGCTGGCGGGAGAGGTAACGCTCGGTTCTTGTCAAATACTCGCCGCGCCCCGAAGTTTGCCGAGCAGGGGGAAAGCGGCAAGGAGGACTGGGTCCGCCTGGAACTAAAATTGCTTGCTGACCTTGCGCTCGTTGGGTTTCCGAACGCAGGCAAGAGCACCTTGATCTCTCGTATCTCGCGAGCCAAGCCGAAGATCGCCAATTATCCGTTCACAACGCTAGAGCCGAACTTGGGCGTGGTACAGCTTGATGACTTTGATTTCGTTGTCGCCGATATCCCCGGATTGATCGAAGGTGCTCACGAGGGAAAGGGGCTGGGCCACCAGTTCCTTCGCCATGTTGAGCGTGCTCGAGCTTTGGTTGTGCTGGTTGATCTTGCTCCTATGGATGGCCGTAGTGCTGCAGATCAGGTCGAGATCCTGCTTGAGGAACTTCGCAAGTACCAACCGGAACTGTTGGATAGGCCACGCCTGATCGTGCAGGCCAAGGCAGACGTTGCTCTGATCGAGCCCGAACCGGATTATCTGGTGTTCTCTTCGATCACGAACACGAATATGGGCAAGCTGACCGGGGCGCTAGCCGAGCTGGCCAAGGAAGGCCGCGCCGATGCCGAACTAACTACATCGGCACCAACCGTGCATCGTCCACTAGCAGACTCGGTGACGATCGGTCGAAATGACGACGGATCATGGCAGGTGTTTGGGCGCCAGGCAGAACGTGCCGTAGCCCTAAACGACCTGACTGACTTGGATGCTCTCGGCTACGTGCAAGATCGGCTGGCGGGTCTGGGTGTCGACAAGAAGCTTGCCAAAGCAGGCGCCAAGCAGGGAGACATGGTGCGCATTGGGGACCTCGAGTTCGAGTACGACGAGTCGATCCTGTGACCGACCCCGCCGACACGAAGACGATCGTCGTCAAGGTCGGCACCTCGTCGATCACTCAAGAAGGTAGTGCTGCGCTCAAACACGAGTCGATCGCCAAACTCTGCGGTGATATTGCCCAGATCCGCGATCTTGGCCACCGTGTTGTGCTGGTTTCGTCGGCAGCGATCGCTGCGGGTATGGCAAAACTTGGGTTGCACGACCGACCTCGTGACTTCGCGTCGCTGCAGGCGCTGAGTGCGGTAGGCCAGATCGAACTCATGCGGGTGTATGACGAGAGTTGCCGGGCCCTGGGATTTGACTGTGGGCAGGTGCTGCTCGCACCCCCAGACTTCTTTGATCGCGCTCGTTACCTTCGGGCGCGTTCCTGTATCGAACGCCAGATTTCGTTCGGTGTCCTACCCATCGTGAACGAGAATGATGCAGTGGCTGACGATGCGATTAGGTTTGGCGATAACGACCGTATTGCCGCTCTTGTCGCGCACCTAGTACACGCCGACCTTTTGGTATTGCTGACCGACATGCCTGGGTTGCTCACTGCAGACCCCCGAGTCGACGAGCACGCTTCGCTCATCGAAGAGATTCGGAGCGTGGATCGCGAGTTTGAAGCAATGGCCGGCAGCGCCGCCACGACGATGTCCCAGGGCGGCATGGCCTCGAAACTGTCAGCGGCAAAGATAGCGGCGTGGTCCGGGGTCGAAACCATTATCGCTGCTGCACATCGACCGAACGTGCTGCGCGATGCGGCGACCGAAACTACCGGTGTAGGTACGCTCGTACGGGCACGAAGCGAACGATTGAGCGCCCGCAAGTTGTGGATTGCTTTCGCGCTGCAATCGCAAGGTCACCTTGCTGTTGATGCGGGAGCGCAGAAAGCGCTTGTTGAACGAGGGGGATCGTTGCTTGCTGTTGGTCTGACCGGCGTGCACGGAGAGTTCCTTGCGGGTGACGCAATCGAAGTTCTTGGTCCCGACGGTGTTGTCTTCGCGAAAGGGCTTGCGAGTTTGGGTTCCGAAGATGCTTCGGCAGCGATTGGTGAACGGGCTGTCGAAGTCGTCCACCGAGACGATTTTGTCGTGCTGCCTGCTCCTGTGGGATAGGGCTGGCGCCCGCTATTTGCGCCTTGGTTTCACAGGCCTCCGTCGCCCGATTTACTGATGCACTAGCCTTGGTGTAACTAACACAACCCTGTAGGAGTAACTCATGGCTGGAAAGTTCGTTCTCAAGATCTCAAGAGGCGGCAAGTTTCGCTTCAATCTTCGCGCTGGCAATGGGCAGGTCATCCTCACTAGCGAGGCTTACAAGACGAAGAAGTCGGCGCTGAATGGCACCGTCTCGGTTGGCAAGAACTGCAACAACGAAAAGTGCATCGATCGCAAGGTTGCGAAGAACGGCAAGCCGTACTTCAACCTGAAGTCCACAAACGGTCAGGTCATTGGCAAGAGCCAGATGTATGCCTCGAACGCTTCGATGGAAAAGGGCATCCGCTCGGTGCAGAAGAACGGCGGATCCCCGGTCGACGATCAGACCTGATTCTCGTCTTCTCTGAAGACTCTGAAATAACGTTACTCGGATGCCCCAGCTGCTGTGGGGGCATTGCTCTTTCTAGCACGGTTGTTCGAACCTAGCCCCTTGGCGTGGGGTTCCTTAGGGCGCCTAGGTCAGCTGGTTAGCCATCAGTGCGAGTCCCAATGCCGCCATACCTAGACCGCCGATTTGTGACAGCCGAATCTGGCCGCCTTCGGTGAGTTTGGCTCCGAGTGCAGACGCAGTCAGACCCAGCATTGGGTGCCAGAGGCTGGATGCGATCAGAACGCCAATGGTGAACAAGGCGAGTTGAGCCACGTCGGTGGCAAAGGGCATGGCGGCCAACATCGCTATCCATCCGCCAAGCGCTGTCGGGGTCAGGCTGGTAAGTAGGAAGAACGCTCGTGTGGGTCGGTGCATTCGATCGATCGATGTTGAGACGGTCGATGGGCGCAATGCAAGCAGCGCTCCTAGCCCGATCAGCAATCCTGCAGCGACGAGTTGGGTCGTTGAAAAAACGCGCGGAGGTAAGGCTGCGCCGGCACCCAGGATGAGTACCGATGTCAGGCCAAGCATTGAGTCTGCACCGACCACCCCGACGGCGCCACGTAACGCAGGCTGGGGTCCCTTACGGGCGCCGTACTGCACGAGAGTGAGATTCACAGGGCCTGGTGCGAGCAAGCTAACAAGCCCGATACCTATGCCGAGCAGCACGATGTTCATGACATAGAGCGTGCCTGAAACCGTACCGCATGTGTAACGGATATTTGTGTACATCTTGCAGCTTGGCCGTATATTTTAATCTCATGGATGCAGTTGACCGCAATATTCTCGCTATCTTGCAGGAAGACGGGAGGATTACCGCAACCGAACTGGCCCAGCGGGTTCAACTCGGCGTGTCTGCGACCGGCGAGCGGCTTCGGCAGTTACAGGCCAGCGGCGTGATCCGCCGTTTTACTGCAATTGTTGACCCCGTGGAGGTTGGGCGACCTATCGAAACCCTGGTCGATGTTCGGGTCGGGCCAAGTGGCACCAAACCCTGGCCTGAGTTTGACCAGATCATTGCGTCATTTCCTGCCGTGATCGACGCAGTCCACACGACAGGCCGATTCGACACACAGCTACGAGTGGCAACCAAGGACGTCGCCGAACTAGACGAGTTGTTAGCCAGGATCAAGGGCGAGTTGGGCGCCGAGGAAACAAATACCCGACTCGTGCTTAGAACGATTGATGGCTTTCCTCGGGCACCGCTGTAAACCGGGGTCCGAAACTAGGTCTGCGTGGCTTTTTCGATCTGTCTGTTCTTGTAGACGCTGAAGGCGATGGCAGCGACCATGATGACAACGATGATGGCCAACGACGCGTAGATATCGATGTGGTACCAGGGTGTAATCGACAACTTGGTGCCTACGAAGAACAGGATGCCACCGAGTGCATGTGACAGGTAGTGGAACCGTTCGCGAGCATCTGCGAGCAGGAAGTACATCGCTCGCAGGCCCATGATGGCGAAAGCATTTGCAGCCAGGATGGTGAAGGGGTCGTTAGCGACACCAAACGAGGCGGGTACTGAATCAACGGCAAAGACCACATCGGTCGTTTCGACCACAACCAATGCAGCAAAGAGTGGTGTTGCGGCGCGCACGCCGTTCTCGATGGTGAAGAATTTCTGGCCGTCGAACGATTCGCTCACTGGCATGAAGCGGCGCAGTAAGCCCAGCCCTGCGGTTGATGCGTCGTCACCCTCGTCTTCGGTATGTCGCATGATGCGAATGCCGGTGAAGATCAGAAATACGCCGAACCCGATAAGGGCCCAGCTGAATCGAGTGACGATAGCCGCGCCGGCGAAGATGAAAATCGAACGCAGCAGCAACGCTCCGAAGATGCCCCAGAACAGCACGCGGTGCTGATATTTGAGCGGAATTTTCATCGAGGTAAAGAGCAGAGCCCAGACGAATACGTTGTCGATGCTGAGTGACTTTTCAGTTAGATAGACCCCGAGGTATTCGCCGGCGGCCTGGCCGCCGAACTGCCAGACGAAGAACAATGAAAAGGTGAGGCCACAAAACACCCAGAACGCTGACTCTTTACTGGCCTCGCTGAACGTTGGGGCGTGAGCTTCTCGGTGGCGGAAGAGATCGATGGCAAGCAAAACCAAAATGGCGACGGCGAGAACGCCCCAGTGCCACACCTGGACAGCTAGATCTAGGAATTCTTCGCCATTATCTTCGCCGGTGAACAGGACTGATGTCAGGGCGGCAACCATTCACTATTCCTATCGTTGCTCGCCGGAAGCCACTACCTGCGTAGTGCTGACGCCCGCCGACTGAGTGCACGGGCTGTTTCGTTGCCGGAGCGATGCGCAAGAAGTACATACAACACTCCTGCTGGCCCAAGAACCAGTGGTGCGCCAACGAGTGCGGGTAAACCATCGAGCAAAGCTGCAAGGCCAGCGATGAGGGCCCCGGCTGCGGTCGCTGCAGGGAGTAGTTGGCGGAGCGTCCTCCAGATAGCAAGGTCAGCCGTGATCAACCGCAGCCGATGGCGAAGCAGCGCAAATTCGAGCCATGCAGCCACTGCACCGCCGGCAGCTAGGCCAACCGCACCGAGTCGGTGGCTGTTTGGTTCGTTGCGAACCGACTCGCCGAGAGGAGCGAACGCGAAGTCGTCGGTCTGGCGTACGAGGCCGTTCACCACCTGGTACCGATCTGCAGGCAGCATGAACAGAAGGCCGATACCAGCAGCGACCACCAATCGAGCGAACGCGATCTTTGCCGGCCCGGCGACGTCGCCATGAGCAAAGCTGGCGGTCTGGAAGACTCGCGACAGGGCGCTAGCGACTAGGCCAAAGGAAAAGACGGCGAGCGTGAGCCAGACCACGACTGTGTCATCACTGCTGAATTGGCCGCGTTCAAAGAGTGCAGCGACCAGGCTTCGCCCTCCGAAGACGAAGGCAAGCGCCGAGAATAAGACAAAAAGAGCGACTCGGTCGATGGCTGTTCGTACTCGAGTTGATGCGGCTGAAGCATCACCGGTTTCTCGTGAGAGCTCGGGAAGATCGGCCGCGGCGATGCTTACAGCGAATATCGAGATTGGCATGAGGTAGAGCGTCTGCGCTTTGGTTAGAACAGCAACAGCGCCCACAGCCAGAAACGAGGCCAAGGCGATATCTGTGAACGTCCCGATAGTGACGACTCCCCGACCGGCGACGCCGGGCACAAACCGACGGACGACTTCGCGTAGTTCGCCGCCGGTGCGATCTAGCGACGGCGTTATCGGGCCAGCGATACGAAGCACGCGGGGGAGTTGGACTGCGAACTGGGCAACACCGCCGAAAAATACGCCCCAAGCGCCAGCCCGAGCGAGCGACGTCAGGTCGTCGGTCTGGGTCGTCCAGGCCAGGATTGCGACGATGATTGCGACGTTCCAGAGCATGGGCGCCACATAACTAAGAAAGAAGTCGCGGTGTGCGTTCAAGATGCCTAAGCACCACGCAGCGAACACGATGAACCCAATGCCGGGGGCCATTGTCTGGACGAGTTCAGCGATGAGGTCGGCCCGCTCGTCGCTCGCACCGCGAGCGAGGACACCAACGATTGGCCGGGCGGCAAACATCAAGATCAGCACGGAAATCGACACGACAGCGGCCAGCAAGCCGAACACGGCGCCGGCTAAACGGCGCGCCGCACGCGGGTCGTCGTCGACCACTGAGCTGTAAACCGGAATGAATGATGCGGATAGGGCGCCTTCACCCAGAAGGTTTTGCAGGACCTTAGGAATCTGCAACGAAAAGGCGAAGGCCTCTGCGGCTACGGTGCTGGCCCCGAGCCATGCCGAGAGTACGACCTCGCGAAGGATGCCGGAAATGCGGCTGAGTAAGATGCCTGCCCCTACCAGGATCGCGGCGCTGCTACTGGCCGAGGCCGACGGGGTGGTCGTGGGTTCATTCCCAGCTGGAGGATTTGTATCTGCCATAGAGCGATGTTCCGGCACCGGCCGGAGAGGCCCAAGCGTAATTCCTGTTTAGCTGCGGTGGTGACACCCCTGGGTAGCGATACGCGTGCGACTGTTCGGAGCAGTATCGAAACGAACAAGGGACTTCTAGTGAGCAGGTGCGAAAGGCGCCATTTCAGAATCTGTCTCCCGTTCTGGTGCGGCCTTGGCTTAGGTCTCGCAGTAACTCTCGATGCTCCACTGACGGTCGATGTCGAGGGTCGTCCCAACAAGCTGTGGCAACGTCGACAGTTCGATGATCAGGTGATTGTTGTCGGAGGAACGCTCTG
>Ga0114997_10000163_pt1 | contig 50147 bp, 10 predicted proteins | sample ArcticOcean_MG_C_2_FD_87045 | JGI IMG/M metagenome (GOLD analysis project Ga0114997, IMG submission 87045) | Marine microbial communities from western Arctic Ocean - ArcticOcean_MG_CB4_136 | ecosystem: Environmental > Aquatic > Marine > Oceanic | place: Arctic Ocean: Canada Basin | collected... | reverse complement strand
TCGGCGCGGTGAAAGAAATCAATCCAGCCTCGATCGCTTTTAATTTTGATCGCAACAACAACGACATTGGCAAAGAGAACAGAGGAAAGGAGGAGAACGACGACGACGACGACGACGAAAACCACGAAATCGATGATATTATTGGGTACAAGAATTTCGGCGGCACAACTTTCCCGCGTCCATCTGAGGATACAAAAAATATGTCAGAAGCAGAAAGAGAAGTTGTAGCTTTAGAAAAGATGCTTCAAAATCGGCATCGTCGCGATGATGAATTCAATAAGAGTTCTCCAGTGAGAGGTACTTCCGTATCGACTCGAAATCTCTCGCCTCGCTCCTTGGCGGCTGATTTGGTGAAACGCGCCGAGCGTTCGTTTGCGAATAACCGAAGAAGAGTTAAGAAACAAACGTCGATGCAAAAGGATGCAAGAAAAGATTGCCACAAGCCGTCGAGCGTAATTGTCGATAAAGTCTTGCGCGAACGTCTTCGCCTCGTTCGTTTCGTCGTCGAAGATCAACTCGTCGAGGAGGAAGAACGCGGACGAGGAAGAGGAGAGGCCAACTCAGAGGAGGAGATGGCAACTGGAATCATCAATACTACTATTTTTAGAAGTAACGATCACCATCAACGAGAAAACAAGAGCGGCCCCGGCGATGATGGTGACTATAACGACTATCATAACGACGACAGCGCCGTCGACAGCGACGGCGCGGACGCGCACATTCTTCGCAAATATTTAGATTTAGGGTTTTAGAAAATTTTAATGGCCAGCGGCAGCCGGTCGAACAGTCGTCTTCAAGCAATTCTCGCCTCAAAAATCTCACTAAACCCATCAAAGCTTAAGCTTTCTTGCGCTTTATAACGTAACAAAAGTAAACTACTCACAGTTTACGCGTAGTACTTTAACATAGCTACCGCTGCTCACCGTGAATTAGGACGCGTCTCTCTTCTTTTCCGAAAAAAAAGAACGCGCAAAGCATAGGATTTGAAACACCGAAAGAGAAATCAGAAGGCGTATTCAAACAAGTAGAATAGGAGACGACGCAGATCTAACTCTCTCTTTACGAGGACGACGACGATAAGGGAGTGAAGACAAAAAGCTTTTCACTTTCCCTTCTCTTCTTTAGGAGATCTGAGAAAGTCTTTTGGATCGGTAGTAGATAGAAATATACCAGAGTTTAGCACAAGGTACGTAATCTCAGGTCGTCAAAAGTCAGCGGCGCGATCAACGTCTCTCTCTCGTATAATCCAAAGACCAAATTTATCTTTTTAGCGCGCGTGTACGCTTTCCTTTTCTTCTGTAGTTTTAAATCACTATTAACGACAGCTTTCTCCTCCCTCGTTATAACAACAGATCAGATCAGATCAGATCAGATCGTCTTCGCTCTCGCAGAAGTAGTGGTAGTGTGTGTATTCACACACACGTAATAGAAGAAGAACTTTCCGACGACGTAAACGTAAACGACGATAAGAAGATGAGTGTTTTTAGCAAAAAATGTAGCAGCAAAAAGAAGGCGACGACAAAATTCTTCGTCTTCGCGCTCGTCGCCTTGTGCTCGTCCGTTGCATTCGGAGTGAGCGGCGCGCCATCACAGAAGGCGCACCGCTACGGCTCGGATGATTTGACTCGCGAAGGCTTTTCGGACGCGACGAGAGCTGACAATCGTGAGTCGCTCAGCTCTGACCTGCCTCGCGTCGAAGATTTCGGCGGCGGCGGAGAGGATTCCTCCTCCTCCTCGGCGACGACTGATGGCGACGTGCACGTCGTCTCTTCGGACGATGTCAAGGTTGTGAGAAAAGGTGCTGGGTCGAGAACGCTTAATGAATTCACGGAAGACGGTCACTTCATCAGTCCGTTGTCTCCCGAAGTCATTGGTTGGGAAGAGGATGCCGTCGACGAAGCGTTGGCGTTTTATTCTCCTCAATTTTACGAGGCGTTTTATTCGTTTTACGACTTTTACTCGTTCTACGACTTTTATGATTTCTACGATCAAAAAGTCGACGCTGAGTTTAAGGAGTTTACTGGTCCAGACGGAGGCATCTTGCAGCTTTGCGAAATTGCGGTTTCTCCTGCGATTGGTTCAGATAAGGGAGGCACGAAAGTCTCCGTTATGTTGTCCGGTCACGTCGCGCGGGACCACAACTCGTTTTACTGTAAGTTTGGCGAACAACCAGTCGAAGCCATGAGCGCTCAGATCATGGAGGAATCAGGTGTCCTTGTTATTGTTTGCGAAGCACCGCCTATGGAGGACGACGAGGACGTCACCTTGCGCATTTCGTTGGATGGATCTTTGTATTCCGTCAACGGCGCGCAGTTTCATTACCACTCAAAGATGAGCGTCGCGGATGTCAAACCATCCGCGCCGAAAGTTTCCGCCGAGGGCGGAACTGCCATTCGTTTCACTTTGGGCGACTACATGTTTGGTCCAGGTTTTGATCCCAGCTCTGTCACGGTGCCGTCGGCGTGCTACTTTGGTTCCATGAGAGTGGATGGCGAGTTTGACGCCATGAAGTCCCAACTGACTTGCCTCGCGCCGTCTTTGAAACAAATTACAAAGACGTCGTCGAGTGCGAACGTGGAGCTTCGAATATCCTTGGATGGGCAAATCTTTTCGGATGAGACGGTCATGGTCCGTTACGGCTCTGGAAAATCGTCTTTGAGATCGATCACGGCGCCGAAGCAATTCAATAATTGGTTCGATATCATGCAATTCGACTACCTTCCGTTTCACCCGGAATATTGCGTGTTCTTTGAAAACGGCGATTTTGCCTCCTTGGCTGGTATTGCGGTTACTCCTGGCGTTATCGAACCTCCGTTTTACTCCGGAACGTTCGAATACTTTGTCTTGTTGACCGTAGATGACTTACCAGACATGAGAGTCGCGTTGACTCCAGTCGCTACTCAACCGGACGCGACCATTCGCATCGGTGGATTATACGGGAAGCAAGTGAGATCTGGCGATACTTTTCGAATTGGCGTTAGACTCGGCGAGAACAAAGCGTTGATTGTAGTTACCTCTCCAAACGGATTGTCCACCCGCACTTACATTGTTACGGTGTATGTGTTGATGGACGAAGAGGAGGGCGCTTCGCTCGGCGATATTCAACTCGATCGTGGCGAGCTCGAACCCTCGTTCATGCCGGATGTCTTCAAATATTCGACGTTCTTGGATTCTACCAATCATAGAATTGGTATTACTCCGCACTCGCTCTCTGGAAACGACGTCAAGATTTGCAGAATCACGACTGGTTCCTCCGAGGAGATGAAAAGAATGTGGGCGAGAAAACGCATCCGCAAAAATTTTTACGATAACGCCTTCGCTTGTGAAACTGTAAACTCTGGAGAAAAAGGTTACATGCGACTCGAAGATGGATTCAACTTGATTCAAATTCGTGCTAAGGATGGCCGAAACACCGCGGTCTACGAACTCCTTGCTTACAAAGAGCCAGGATTTGACGACGGTTTCTCTTGCGACGGATTCGCCGAAGCTGGTCTCGTCGATACCATCACTCATTCTTTGAATGTCGATATTGATTACTCGTTATTCAGCGACCCCACGACGCAATTTTACTCAAATTTCTTGGCAGATTTGATCGACGTGTTGACGTGTAACGCGCAGTTGTACCTCGGCGATGCGTCCGTTACTTCGGCATCCTTCACGATTAATTCCGTGACGGCTGATCGTAGCGGTTACACCGATATTTCGGTTACGTTCTCTGCTCCCATCGGAGCTTTGACTTCGTCCTACAGGAGTCAAGCGCGCGAAAATTTGCAGGTATTCTTTTCCAATTGCGCTTCAGTTTCCGTCATGAATCTTCAAGCGTACGACTGGTCGACGAATTCCATTTCTATTTCTTGCGAGGAAGGAACGGTTATTATTCCTCTCGATCCGTACAACGCGTTTGCGCTACCGGATATTCAGGTCAAGGAGGGTTCTCTCGGATATGCCACGGCAGATACCCGAGAAAGCACGGCTGGTCGCTGTCAAGGCGGTCCAGAACGCTTCGGAGTCATCCTCAATCGCACGTCTGGAACGACGGGTTGCGGGATGTGGGAGCGACCGGTGGGGACGATTTTGAACAAGCCAATTTCGAGCACTGGTTTCGCTGAATTTTACATGGGAGGTTCGGACACGTGTTCCGGCGAAGTCGGCTTTGACTTCGCGACGCCAATTTACAAAGCAATTGCGAATCCGGCGGCTTCGATCGAAACGTTGATGAAGAACCCGTCGCTTTACAAATCAGGGCCGGGGGCCACTGTTTGGTACAGACTTTCCGACGCCGATGGTCGAAGCCAAGTCCAACTCAGTGGTTTAACTGTTTCTATGACTTTGAACTTAAACGGCGCGACGACGATGGGCGAATGTGAAACTCCAAGCTCCGTAACCGGTGCCGGCGTTTGTAGAGTGGAAGCGGTTTCAGAATGGTTTTCCACTACTAACGAGCAAGTTGGACAAGCGACAATTTCCTTTCAATACGATTCGGTCACTTACGGAACGAGTCTTACCCAGCAGTTCACTTTGAAGAAATACTATGAACACGATGCGGTTTCTGAACCTACTATTATTTTGGAAGCACCAAAATATCCTGTTTTTGAAGGAGAAGAAAGTGTCGTTGAAGTCTTTGTCAACACTGGAGATTACGGCTTATACGCTGGAGATTTCGAAATCTTGATCAGCGACGCTGGAAACGGAGAGCAATGGGATTCTACGTTTGAATACGTTGGGTTCACGTCGAGCGGTATTTGGCAAGCGAAGGCCAGCGAAGCCATTCCAGGTTATCTCATCTCGGTTGTCTTTTTATCTCCTTCGACAAATGTTCTCGAAGAAGAGACGAAAGGTACGAAGTTAAAGATCGGAGAGATAACGCTCAGGCAAAAAATCACGTCGTACACGAGCTCATTCGGTACGTACGCGTGTGTTGCTGGAAGCTCCTGGTTTGACTGTGACCAAGGATTGTTATCAGCCACCGTTAGGCAAATGGCAAACTGGGGCTTGCGCACTTACGTTCCAACGGGAACTGCGAGCGTCGTAAATTCGTACTCTCGCAGTGCCCCTTCGGGTGGCTTAGAACCCGGATTGGTGAGTTCTACGAAGCAAGTGAAGATGTATTCAGCGATCGGTCAAAATGACTTGGTCAATGCGTACCCCATCACTTCGGAAGGTACGTCCACGAGCATCGTGACTTACGTTGTTTGGTCTTCGCCGAGCACTTCGGATGCCGTCCTTAAACCAAGTTCGTGCTCGAGCAGCACCGACTCCTCAACTGCATTCACCTTGGCCGTCAGCTCGACGGGTTGCGACATTACCATCGACGAAACGCATACCGGACACGGCAACTTTTCGATCACCACAACGAGTGGAAGTTTGAGTTCTTCTACCTCGCTCAACGTGTACTACCCGATTGAGTCTGAAATTGTCGTCACCGATGCTGTCTTGAACCCGATCAATTTACCATCAATCACAAACACGATTGCAATTTACAACGAAACGTTGAACACGACGTCTTATGAAACTTCGATTACTTATCCGTCGTGCTCGGAGAAACTTTGGCAGTATGCAGATATTAAGGCGTACGTGACATTTGGCGGTGATAACTTAGAATCAATTTACAACAACGACGTCACCTGTTACACCTCTTTTCAAGTGGCGGAAGCAGACTTAGTTTCCCTCTCTAAGACGCGAATTACAGTGAACGAAACGTATGCGTCGACGATCGAAAAAGTTACGGAAATGGTGGAAATTTATGACGAATTGACGAATACGACATCTAACGAAACTATCACCGCGTACCCAGAAGTTGGGGATGTTACTGTTTCGTTTGCGAGCCCGGCCATCCCAAGCATTTTGAACGCGACGGCAATCGTGACCGTGAGCGCCGTGGACGATTACGTCAACGTCACCCAGTTGCTAGGGGCTGTCGTCACTGGTACAGAACTTTTGAGCACCCCTGCTGGGGTTGCCATTGGTGCTGATTCGGAAGTGGCCGTGAGCGTCGAGCTCAAGCACGACTTCAAAAATGAATTAGATCAAGGTCAGATATGGGTATGGGCGCACTTCACCGACGGGTCGACGAGGTACATCAGAAAATCCGATGGTTTGGACATCTCTGTCGCGGTAAATTCAACGAATGACTTGTCAGTCGCGGAGAATGTCAACGGTACATCTGACTTTCAATTAACAATTCCAGTTAGGGCAACTTCTGTTGATTCGCTCGTTGATGGTTCGTTATTGAAACCAATTTGGACGGTCTGCGAGACCCCGTACAACGTCTCTGGAATTATTCCGACTTTGGTTGACCTCGCGGTTCCTATTTCCGTCGAGTTTTTCGCAAACACGAACAGAATCACGCGACGAGGAGACGGTGCGAGTGAACAACCTATCGCAATTCCTGTTGAGGCTGTACTGACCTACACTATCAACTACGACGACGGATCCTCCAAGAATTTTATTCTCGATGATCGTGCGAATTTCACTATTTCGACGGGTGAAGATTTGGCGGATGTGATCAATGGCGTCGTCGTTCCTAAAACCGATTCTAACGGGATCGGAACGATCACGGTCAGCGCGTCGTTGCCCGAGTATGCTCCGGAGCTCGGCACTGCAACAGTATCCATGACTTTGGTCATTCTCACGGATGTTGATATGCGCACTAATCCTTTTCCAGCTTACTCAGGCTCAACGTCATATGAGACGACGACGCTTCACAAAGTTGCGTGCACTCAGTACTACCAAAGTCTCGAGGCTTCCTTATCCGCAACCTTGTCGGATGGATCTGTTTTCGACATTTCTAAGTATGGTAACTACGCTACCTCCGATGTTTCCATTGGTCTCGTGTACGGTGCCGACAGCACTGTTGGTGGTGCAGGTGTTGGAGCCAACTTTGCGCGCGGGATCTCGGCGAGTACTTTTGATATGACGTCCAGTTTCGGAAGTGGTGAAAAGGCTTTCGTAGTTTCTCAAACGATCACAGTCACAGATACTCGCATCCGCATTGAATCCATTTCGCACGTAACGCAGTGGGATTCCGGAAATGCATTCGTTGCCTCATTTGGGACCTCTAAAGAAGTCCGAATGAAGGTTGTCTTCAGCGATGGAACGATGTTTGAAGACATTTTGGACCAAGACATTCCCGTTTCTGCACTCGTTGAGCTCTCCTCGAGTGAAGACGAAGTGATCAAAGTGGTTTCTTCGTTCGTTGAATTAAAGGCGAATTACTACAAAGCTGTCACTTTGACTGCTTCGAGTGTTTGCTCCGCTGCTCTTAACGCGAACAACGAGCATCCAACCGTCACGGGAACTGATGAAGTGTATGCGAATCTTTTAGCGGACTTGTACGATCTCGATATCGGTGCAAACACTGGAATTCCTTTGCCGCCGAAATCCGCAGGCGAGTTGTTTGAAGTTGCCGTCAGAATCAATACGGGTGATGAAATCCTCGTTGGTGCTCAGCTGAAAGTTAACTTTGACGACACTTACATCAAGGCTGTGAGTGCTGTCGTAGGCAGCGACTGGCCATCTTACTTCCAAGAGACGATCAATTATCCTTCAACTTCGGCTTCGATTCTTATTTCTAACACTGAGTCTACCGTTACAGGTTCGGCGACTGAAGTAGCGATAATTACGTTCGAAGTCGTCACGGATCAGGCTGTCGTGACTGAACTGGAAGTTGATGTTCAGTCTTTCATTCACAAAAATGAGTTTGACTCGACTTCTGAAATTCCATTTACATCTCCGAGAAGTGTGACCCAAATTGCCTTGAACTCTGCGTCTCGTCGAAGAACGTTGCTTTCCAACGTCTCGCGTCGTAAAATGCTTCAAACAGCTGATGATTGCGTTTCGACTGGTGTTACTGTCAAAAAGGGAACTATTGGTGTTGATTGCTATCCGCGTGTTTTTGGAGACGTGAACGGCGATTGTCTGTTCAACTTGGATGATGCTATTGTAATTGAATATCACTTGTTGGGCCAAACCGTGAATGGGATCGATTATAAGGATCTCTCCATTTTCTCCCAGTGGCAGCTCATGCAAATGGACGCTACGTTGAACTACCTAGATCCAGATTACGATCGAGTAGCGGGCGGCTGTAAGTTGTGGAACGGTGAGGAGAACTCTACCAAAGTCTGTCCCACGGCTGTCGATGGCTCGTACCTGAAGAAGGCAACTGGAGTTTACAAATTCCTCGCTATGTTTTCGACTTACGAAATTGTGACTCCAAAATTGAATAACGAATATTCGTATTTGACGGTGACGGCGAGGGTGTATGACCCAATTTTTGATCCTTTCAATATTGCTGGTTTGAATGGTGATTCGTGCGCTTTGGGCTATTTGCCATCAACTTCTCGTACGGTTGTCGGTGAATTGGATAACAGTTTTCTTGGCGATTACACGCATTACGCATATCAGCCTGCATATGGTGATGAGAGCTACGGCGACTCGTACTCCAAAGTTTTTATCGAGTATGGACGCACGGATGGCCGAGTGTTCAATAACTCTGACATGACGATTGTCATGGGCGAACGCTGGGGAACACTGTATAATCAAACGTTGGATGAATCGACGGTGAAAAACAACGTGATTACGAAAGCCTCGCAAACGAATGTTGGGACTTATGTTGTTCAAACGAAAGGTAACGAGGAGAACAACTACGCATTCAACTACGAATGGAACGAAGATGCTCCCACTGAGAGTGTTGCTGGCGTGACGATCATTATTCAAAATTATGCCGCAGATGGCTCCGACCTTGGGACGCACTATCCATTCTATGGCACTTCGGAATATCCGTACAACGTGTCTGGTTACGAGTTTGATCCTATCGCCCCGATTTCGATTCAACCCGCCGGTGATGGTCTCTTACTCGCGGATTTCGAAGTTTCTATGACGACAACTGCGGACTCCCCGGGATTACCATCAGGGACGACCAAGCAAAATGAGCCGAAAGGATATTACTCCAGAGACTTCTTCGCGTTCAACAATAAGGCACCAGGATCTACTGGTAGCCTGAAACTAACTGTTGGTAGCGACGACGCGTGTTCTACCGAAAGCTTAACGAATATTGAAGGTCAAATATCTGGCGAATACACCACTGCGCGAGACAGAGCATCTGAAATGTCTGTCATTCTGAAAAACCCGACAGTGGAAATAGGCGAGCCAATTTTTCGATTGCGCTACCAGTTGCGCGACGCCAACGGACGTCCGCAGATATTGACGTCAGGAATTTCTGTAACGTTCAAACTCACTTCCCCTGATGGCTCTGAAGAGGTTTTAACTGCTTGCGGTTTGCCCAGTGCAGTTTCCGGTGGCGGTGACTGCGAGACCACGATCAGCTCCGACTGGTTTCCGGCTTCAAGTTCAAGCGCGTGGAACTCCGACGTAACTTTTGACATTGAAATGTTGTTGAAGTATTCAGATGAAATTATTGCAACGTTTGCATCCTCTGGCACTTTGGTGAGACCACCGTCTAACGATGACCACCAGATCACGATGGTAAACAACCCACACGTTTACATGCAATTGAGATACTCGCCGGTGTACGCTGGTAGAGTGGAGACTTTTGATTTATACGCTGCCACTGATTCACAAGCGTTGATTTCGTATATGGTTACGTTAGAGTGGAACACAACTTATTTGTCGTACAACTACTTCAGTGTGAATTCTGAATTATTCAGCCCGTCTCCTATTGTTCAAGCGGTTGGAACGAACTCAGTTCGTATCGTATCTGTTGGCTTGAACGTGACAAAATCGTTCTCCGATACAAGTGGTTCCGCCGTTTATTTGGGGACGGTGGGATTTATTGTCGCGGCTGATGCTCCCATTGGGAAAGCTGAAATGCCGTTGTGGGGTACCACGAATGCCCTCGTCAACGAGGGTACTCGGGAATACGTTGTCAATGAAGAAATGCAATTTGACCACTTGTACGGAACGTCTTCGTTTGGTTCGCTTTTGGTTGGCCAAAAGACGCGCACGGGAGTGTACGCCTACATGGATCAAGCGGAAATTCTCAATACTGCCTACTTGACTGGCACGACGCAAGATCACTTCCTTACTGTCATGAATGTTTGGAACGTCGGTTCCGACACTCAAGTTACCGATATGGTAGATTGTGGTTCCAGCGCATCTTTTGCGGCGCAAGCCATCGATTCAATCGGTGGCTGCTCCGTTTTGATTTTGCCAGGCTCATCTGATGGGTACAAAAATATTCAAGTTTCCGCCAGCGTCGGGGACTACTCAGCTGTGGTTCCTGTGACGGTTTGGTTTCCACTTGATGTGGAAATAGCTGTTGCTCAGCCAGTTTTGCACCCTATTTCTGGTGCTTGTGCTGTCTGCAGTTTCACGGATTGTGTCAGTCCGCTGTATCAAACGTCCTCGATTCGTACTCTTGTCACGTATGGCGGTCAATTCCTGGACTCTGTCTCCGGTGTTGATGTCACCTGCTCCGTCGCGTACGAGTCATCGCGGTCTGAAGTTGCCGCAGTTACTGGAGCGACCTTAACTGGTACTAATCCAGGAACAAGTATTATAACGCTTTCTAATTCTAGATCTTCGGCTTTCGCTGAAGTAACCATTGATTCGACTGAAGTAACCGTGGCAAATTTGGAAGCTTTGCTTCCGAACTTGGCGCAGTGGTCAGCTATTACGGCGCCGGAAGCCCAAATCGACTACAGCGTTAATGTGAAAGCAACTTTGGAGCAATCTCTCACGGCTGCTGGCGAAGGTGGTCCATTATATTTCATGGCCACGTTCAGCGATGATACTACACAGTATCTCACCAAGGGTATGGGTATTTCGGCCGGTATTTCTACCGCTGACTGCTTCGATAACAATGGTGGGGTAACCAGTTGCGCTGATTCTGTGAAAATTGTGACTGATGAGGACGTCATCAACGCTTACGTTGCTCCAAATGCAATAAGTATCTCGACTGAATCTGCAATCACAGCGCAATGGTCCAATATTTGTAATCAAGAAGTGATTTATTCTGGCGTTGGTAACGTAACAATTTCTTTGTCACCAGTTGCGGCTATCTTTGTCAATGCAGATACTAGATACATCACGGACTCTTCGTCCAGTGCGAAAGATCCACCAGCTAGCATTGCAACTTCCATTCAACTTACTGTTGCTGTCAGATACGAAGATGGAAGCGTGTTGGACTTCACCAATGATGCAGACAGACCGCCATCATTCAGTGTTTCCATGGGTACCGATATTGCCCAGGTTTCATCTACTGGTGAAGTCACCGTTTTACCCGATGGTTCCAAACAAGGAATGTTTCAGATTCTCGTGACCATTCCAGGTTACACCGAAGCGGAGGGCGTCCGTGGCTCCGCAACCTTTTTCGCAATTGATATTGCCGATGATGGTTTACAGACAGAACTTGCACCGTGGCCGACGTACTCTGGCGCGTCTTCGCTCGGAGATAGCGCTGAGCTTAAAGTCATTCAGTGCAGTGGTAATTACACCGCCGTCTCTCTTTCTTCGAAACTCGTATACACCGACGATAGTTCGATCGACATTTCTTCTCTCGTAACCGTAAGCTCCAGTGACTCTAGCATTGCTTCAGTTGGACTTGTAGATGGGACGTATGTAGTATATGGTAAGTCATTAGGAACTGCTATCATCACTACTACTTACGCGGACAAAACCGATTCGGTTTCAGTGACCGTTTCGTCGGAAATGCTGAGAGTTCAAGCCATGGAGCTCATCACCGGATTTCCGGCTGATGCGACTTTCACTGGCGTCGTCAAGACCGAAACGCAACTCTCTGCGAAAATAACGTTCGAAGATGGGACAATTATACCGGATGTCACGGTGCGTCCGGAGTTGCTTGACACATTGCTGCTCTGGTCAACCTCCGTAACTTCCGCGATTGAAGTTACAAACACTGGCAGAGCAATTTTGAGTGATAACCATTACGAGTCCATCACCCTTGGCATTACCGTGCAGTGTCCTTTCAACTCATCCTCAATTCTCGCGGACACAGATGCATCGGAAATGGTTTATGCCAACCTGAAACCCGAGATTGGGGATGTCGATATAGGCTTTACTTCCGGTGTACCGTTACGACCAAGCGTGTTTGGAGATGCTGTGGTCATTCCTATTTCGGTTAATACAGGTGAAGCGTCACTCGAGTCTTTTTTGATTGAGATTGAGATTACCGCAACTGACTTCACAGTGACAGATTGCACTGTTTCCAACGAATGGTCAAAGGAAATTTTTATTTGCAACATTGATACTGCGAGTGGGAAAATTTCTCTCGTCGGTAGTGCTGTTCAAGAAGAACTCATCGGGGAAGAGGCTGAGATCGCGTCAATAACGTTGTCTACTTTGTCCACTGCGACCACCAGTCTTATTTACACTCAAGTTTCATCTATTGTTCTTTCTGACGGAGCCACGTATTCAAACGAAGCTTCGGTAGCTGGAACGACTTACGTTAAGTTGAATGGTGCGAGACGTCGCTCTTTGCTCTCTGTTGGTGCTCCGAAAGACTGGGTGAACTCCAACGTCAAAGTACCAGCTCAGCACATGGCAGTGGTCCCAGCGACCACCAAATCTCCTGACGAAAAGCGAGCTTCGCACGAGTATTTAGCAGCTGAGAAGCGCTCCAGAAGCGCGAAACGTACGCTCCTCCAAGACTTTACGTGCTCGACGAATGTGCAAGGTGATGTTAATGGTGACTGTAAGTTCGACGCAAACGATTACCTCGCTCTCATGCGTTGGATTGCTGGCTCGGATGAATACACGAATCTTACTTCGACCTTGGGCGATGCGGACTCCTTCCAGCGCAAACAAGTTGATCCTACTATGGACTGGATGCGCGGTGAAGATTTCGACACATCTCGATGTGCAGTACATGGAGCTAGCGGATCACCATGCCCAGAACTTAGAGATGCGCAGTTCTTATTGAAGGTTCTTGAAGGGGACTACCGGTTCTTGTTCGCGACGTCCGTTGATGATATCATCGTCCTCCCTGAATCTCCGTACGATTCGCTTACTTTCCAGGCACAGCTCTTCGATTACGCTGGTACTGGTGTCAGCGGAGAATACACCAGAGTCCGCTTCGAATTTACTTCGACTAACGAGACATATTTCGCGAATGCTGCCATGAGTTTTGCCGAGGCTGAATCATATATTTCAAGCGCAGATGGCGAATTACCGGTGCGCTATGCCGTTGAAGCTCCTATGTCTTCAGCTGGTTTGTTTTCCGTGACAGCCTCGGGCCCAAGCGGAGAATTTGCAAAAGAAAACATTACCGTTGCACTTGTCGTGGAGACGTGTAAATCTAAATGCGCTTCAAGCTCCGTCGGTTCTACGAGCGCCACGATCTTCCCATACACTGGTGTATCGCTTGATCCTCACATGTCTGCGCTTGGGTATACGTACACTCCGGTGCTTACGTTTGAAACCCCGGACCCCATCGCTGGTGCGAATGAAGACTCTTACGTTTCCGCGCTCCAACCGCAGATTATTTCCGATGATTATCAAATATCTGGGGATGGTTTTGGCATTGGCTCGACCACCTACGCGTCATTGGGTGCATTTTCTCGCGAATTCGGTATTTTCGTTCCTGGATCAACAACCACCACGAAAAGCGTTTCCGCCAAGCTGATGGCTGATCGATGTGGAGACTCCACCCCAACTGGTTTCACTGAAGCATCCGCTACAATTGCAATCTCTCGTCGTCCGGTGTCTTCTGTGAAGTTAATTGTTCTAACGAGCACGGTGTATCCAGATACAGCGAAATTGCAGGTGAGATTTCAATTGATGGACGCCACGACTGCTGGCACAGTTTTGCAAACTGGATTGTCGTTACGCCTGTCGGCAACGTTATCGGAAGATGCAACCTCTGTTGCCTCTATCGCTTGCGCCTTGCCTTCGCTCACTACTGGCGTTGGATCTTGTGAACTCGATGTTCCGACAGCGTGGTTCCAAGCCGACGAAGTTGTTTCTATGAAAGCGCAGCTGCTCTTCCGATACGGTATTGAGGATTCCTCGACATCGTCCATCCTTTCCGTCCAGCTTGCGAACTCTGCGACCTATGTTGCGCTTCCCTCGACTGGTGGTGTCCTCCTTGAGATGCCGAAGTCCCCTCGCTTCAGCGAGAACGAACTCACAGTTCCAGTTTCAGCGAATACGGGCGGCTTTCCGCTCGGAGCATGGAGTGGTAGTTTGAAATACAATACCACAGTTCTTCGATTTGACTCTTTCACTACTTCTACCGGATACAACTCTGCGGCTGTTGGATTAGAAAGAAACAACACGGAAGGAATCGTCTCTATCGTTGTCGCTGGAGCTACCTCCAGCGCTACACTGGCAGATCTCACGGGTGACGAAGTCATTTTGGGCTACATCACGTTTACCATCAACAACGTACCGGTGGGAACCTACAACGACGTGGCTGCACTCAATGTTGATTCCTTGGTAACGATCGGTGGCTACACATTCTTAGAAAGCTTTGACGCGTATGTAACGGATGCACGAGGTGGTAGTGTCACAAACGCCCAACTTATTGTACTCGACACCAACGAGATTATCGGTTCCTACAGCATTGTTTCCAAGACTGAGATCGTCAATACGGCAGTTTTGGACACCACGAGGGCAATACAAGAGACGGAAATTGTTGGATACGCTGTGTACAGAAACCCAGACAGTTACATTAAAAACGGAGGCGACGAAGTTATGCAAGCTGTTGAATGCTCTATAACGTCGAGTGCTGTAGTTACCGTAGAAACGGGTAACTTGAAAATTAACGGTGAGGACGGGACGCAAAACGCCTGTGTGGCCAAAATCGGAAAAACGAACGAAGCTGGTGCTGCTGCGGCATCTGTCAAATTGACCTCTGGGGACGGTGTGCAGTTTGTCGTTTCATCTATCAGAGTCTGGTTTCCGAAAGTTGTGTCTTTAGAAGCGCAAGATAAAGTATTGGCTCCGGTCGAGGATGTGTATTACGAGGATTGCAGTTCAGTGTATCAATACACCAACATCTCTGCGTTGGCAACATATGGCGGGAGTGGTTTAACTGACCAAGATGAAGTTGACATCACGTGTATGGTTGACTTGTACTTGAACAATACAGAAGGGGATTCGTTCTCCTTTAAGGATGGCAGTACTACAATCGTAGAAACCAATGGCGTTGGTAAGGCGACAATTACTCTGATAAATTCGAATTTGGCAGTCGAGCCATCGGTGACTATCTCGGCAATTTCCGACCCTATCGGTATCGAGTCGCTTCGACCTGTACTTGTTTCCCGAGCTGAATTTACTTCCGAACAGATTGATTCGCAGACTCCTTCCGATTTGAACGCAGATACATACGCTGAGGTGTCTGTGAATATGATTCAAAAGTTGAATCGTAAGGGTGCGCAAGGCGCTATTGTTGTCTACGCCCGCTTTAAAGATAACAAAGTCAACGAACTTTCTCACCTGCCTGGCCTGACCGTAAGTACCGGTATCCGATACAACGGTTTGAGCATTATAAGCACGGCTGGCTCAGACAACACGGCCGCACCTTACTATGGAGAAATTGGAGATGTGAAAGGCGGTATGGAAGGCTATGATGTCATCCAGGCAAAGCTGCTTACGACCACCTGTAACGGTGCCGTAGGAGGTGAAGATATCATTTACGGCTACGGTGGTGTCGAAGCTATCATCGCTGATCTCGAATATGTGAATTTGACTGCGAGTGCATCCAAGGTTACCTTTGAAGGTGATCTCTCTACGAATGCTCCTATGAATATCGGAAGTGTTGCTAACTTGGAACTTACTGGAACATACTCTGACGGTGATATTCAGAGTTTCACATCTTCAGCCACGTCTCAGTTTCTGATAAAACACAACAACAATTCCACATACGTGGCTGAACACTCATATGCTCGCGTATCTAACGATGGTGTGCTCACCATATTTGGTTCAACTGATGACACGAGCATCACCGTTATGGGCATTTGGACAGATGAGATGAAGACGGCGAAGGTGACAATTGACATAGTTAAACATGTGAGCACGCAAACAGTGATGACTCCGTATCCGGCATTCACAGGAAGCAGCGACATTGAAAAGCTGTCTTTGAACAAGATTGTGTGCACCAGTAGTTATCAACGAGCGATATTGAAGTCAGTTGTTACTTTAACGGATGGCTCAGTTTTTGATATCACCAGCGAAACATCTTACACAGCCTCTGACATATTCACATTGACCCAGTCCTCCACTTCTTCGGAGGTGATAATTGCTGCTGCTGGAAACACTACTGGAGATGCAACTATTAGTAGCACTTTCGCCAAGTCTACCATTGAGACGACTTTTACGCTTTCGGATACACCAGTAACGCTGACCTCTGTCCTCCTTGATGAAGATATTTGGGACGCGTCTACTTCTTTCATCGGCCTGGTAGACGCAACAAAATCTTTAGATGTTCACATGTACTTCAATGATGGATCTCAGATTTCCAACGCGGTGTCTTCGGGAGAAGTGCAAGCAGTCTTCGACTGGGAAGAAGTAGTCAAATTCGACTCTACTTTGCCCTCTATCATTGAAGTCAGTGGAAGCACGGCGACTTTGAAGAACCAGTATTGGACTCGAGTTCTCATTTCTGCTTCTGCTGTTTGCGCTGATGGCAGTGTCGATTACCTCGTATCGGCAACTTCTTCGATTGCCCCGAATCTCTTGCCAGCTGAGAATGACGTTTCCTTGGGTGCGTTGACAGGTATTCCGTTTCCTCCGAAGATTAAAGACGAAACGTTCGACATTGAAGTTCGAATCAATTCCGGATCTGCGAATCTTCGAAGTTTCCAACTCGTTACCCAGTTTGATTCAAATATGATCGCAGCGACTGGTTGCACGGTAGGAGACGACTGGGCTCAATACGATTTTGCCTGTACCAGGAATAACCCGTCCACTGAAGTGCTCATGATTGGTACCGAGCCGCTTTCTACCGTAAGTGGTTCCTCCATTCACGTCGCTACGATTTCGTTCTCTGTGAAAACTTCCTTCAAGATTTTGGCTCACATCGAAACCACAGTCCAGGTCTTGACTGTTGAGGGTACCGATGGTGCCGACATAACAGCAGCTTCCTTCGTTTCTAACATGACTGGTTCAGGTGATATCGCTCTTAACAGCTACTCTGGAAAGAAACGTCGTCGTCAATTGCTCGAGGATGGCTCTATCTCCGAAGTTTTGGAGGTGGAAATTGCCGTACTTCCTTCCCACATGAGATCACTCCTCCAAGATACTGATACCGAAGCGGTTTGTAATGGAGTCGGGACGTGCGCAAGTGGTGTTGATAGTGGATGTAAGTTTGGGGACGTCAACGGAGATTGTTCTTTCGATGTTTCCGACGTTTTAGCTCTTAAAAGAGCCATCATGGGCAAGAGCTATGATGCTGACTTCGATCTGAGCGTTTATAGCGATTGGCAGAGACAGCAAATGGACCCGAATCTTGACTGGTTGAAGTCTGGAGCTTACGTATCGCCAGACGCAGCAGATTCTCTGTACTTGCTTCACGCCTTGTCCAAAAAAGCTCGATTCATCGATGTCACGAATGGATTAACAAGCTATAAAGGGTTCTTGACATATGAGCCCGGAAATGCCACGGATGTACTCCTAGACATGGAAGTGAGAGTTTATGAAGAAAGCTCTGAAGCTGCAACGTCTGATGATACGAAGGTACGAGTCGAACTCAGTTTCGATGGTGGGTCCGATCCAAGTAACAACGATGCCATCACCTCCATTGGTACTAGAACTTCCGATTATTCCTCAGTCGGTATAATCTACGAGGCCAGTGACTTGTGGACCGCAGCAACAGATCAACGAGGCGTATTCAGACTCGTTTTGAAACCTCCTATTTTCAGAGATGGTTCGGCAAACTGGATTGGTGAAACCGATGTCGGTATATCTATCATTATCGATACCTACAATGACTTTGGTAAGGATGATGAATATGGACAAGGAGGCAGTGGATCCACGGAAGAAGCTGAGCGAATTAAAGTGTTCTATGGATCTGCCACGCCACCGCTTGATGTTACTTTCGGCGGCGGTTTTATTCCATATGTCAGCTTTGATTTGCTTGGTGTTGACCCGGTGCAATCCATTTCTCTGAAAGATATCACTATTGGTGGAGGAGAATTCGGCCTTGTTTCCTCATTGGATGAGACTGCGTCTGGATTTTCTACTTCGGTCCCCAGCTACAACGTTTACGTCAATGCTGACACTTCCACCGTACAATTGCTCACGTTCATTGACGATTCCTTGAGTTGCACAGCAGAGCAAATTGCCAGCGGTGATACCGACAATTGCTTTACGACTCAATCGGTCACTATCGATGGATCCGAAGCGTCTACGTGCAGTTTGCTGACGTGCTCTTACTTTTCGGAAATTTCACTCAACGTTGGCTCCAAGACTGTTCGAGTTACGGTATATTCAGCCACATCGGAAACGTTTTACTTGGTAACTTTCATTCGCCCAGATGTGCCTACATTTTCGAGCGTCACTCTGTCGAAGGGGAAAAATCAGCTGAATTTCTCTCCGAAAACGTTTATGTATTACCTCGAATACTCGTACGATAATAATGGCGAAGGTCTCACTTTTAAACCAATTGTGAATGGAGACACCACCCGGAGTGCGATCTCATTTGTTTCCTCCGGCGGGTACGAATCTACTGCTTCTTTCTTGAGCGGATCCTCTCAAGGTATCGAGCTCTCGACTACAGATACGATTGTGGTTATGACGGTTATATCTTTAGATGAGACTGTAGAGAGCATGTATACATTCTACGTGGACGTGAAGGAATCACCATTCTTGTCTTCTCTTGATGTTATCGGCGAACAAATGGTTCCTGCGTTTACGGCAAGTTCTTACACGTACGCCGTGAACGTGTTAGCCACAGTCTCTTCTATTACTCTGTCTTCCATTGTTTCTTCAGATGTGCCGCATGTTTCCCTCACGGTTGCGGCGCCTGATGGAACTAAGTCAATCACGAGTGAATCTTCACTAACGACTCCAGTTGCGTTAGATTACGGCGTCAATGCTTTGGTCGTAACTGTTTCTGGCGCGGAGGGCACGACTGTATATTCCATTTCAATTACTCGAGCAGACGCTTCATCGGTCACTGCACTTGAAATTGGCAACTATAAATGGGAGTCAGATCCCACCACCTCGGACGGCAGTCCATCTGAAAGTCCCTCATTCACCGATCCGACTGCATTCTCGAGCAATACATATATGTATAATGTGGATGTGCCGCAATACGTGTACGAGACTTTGATCACAATCACGCCGTCTTCATCTTCCGTCCTGTTTGTTGATGGAGTTGAGGTAACGTGTGATCAAGCCGATGTGAGTTGTTCTACTTCTGGTGCATACGCGTTACCACTACGAATCGATGAAGGTTTGAGCACGCACACGGTGACTGTTGTTCCTACGGATGGTTCCGCCCTCTCCTCTATTACTCTGCAGTCAGTTGCTGAGGGTCAAAACGTGGATGGCGGTTCGACGTACACGTTCACATTTACGAGGCCATATACTCCGAAACTCACGAGTATCGCTGTCGTGGACTCGAGTGACGCAGCGATTTTACTTTCGCCCTCGTTTTCAACATCCGTTTACGCCTACCGGTCTACAGTCGCTGCGACAAAATCTGAATTAGACATCTCTGTGGCATTCCTTGAAACTGGCGATGTTCCAGTCTCTGGGGCTTTCGTACAATATGGTAGTCTCTCACGTATTGCTTTCCCAGAAAGTGGGCGTTTGACTGTGCCAGTTGCGGAAGGCACGACGACGGCAATTACGATAACTGTGCAAGGAAGTCTTGAAATAGGTGGAGTCGAGTCTATTTACATGTACTATGTTACACGTGGCACGTTGCCAAAGTTAGACTCTTTGACCTTTTCCTCATCTTCTGTTACGCCAACCTTCTCAACGTCTCGTTACAATTACGTGGCTGCCTTGGGGAGCGCAGAGAACAGCTTCACTTACACCGTATCTAAAAACAATACCAGCTCTACGTGTCTAGTTAGTTTGAGTCAAGACTTCTCAACGTGCTTGACAAGTGGAGAATTGCAAACACACGACACGACGGGTGTTACGGAAGATATCGGAGCACTGAAAATTTATGTGAGGGATTTGAGTAACTTGAACGTCGTGAACGTTTACACAGTTACCTTTACAAAAGAGGCACTCCCAACTTTGAATACTCTCAGTATTTCAGGCTCGACGGGTGCTAAACTGGACCCTTCTTTTGCTGCCACGACGTACGCATACGACATGCCAGTTCCGTTTGATTCCTCATCCGTTTGCTTCACCATGTCATTCGATACTGTGAGTTACAGTTCAAGCATTCAGATGGGTGGAGGTGCGCCACTCACGGTTGCTACCAATGTCGCTTCTTGCGTCGAAATTCCGTTTGGCAAGATTGATATCACCATTGCAGTAACGTCGAGAACAACTGGATTTTCCGGTTCTTACATTATCTCATCGTCTCGTAAAGTTGCGCCATATCTTACATCTCTCAGTCTCACTCCGAGTGGATTCACGCCATCGTTTGATGCAACTGTGAACACGTACTCTGCCACGGTTGGGTACGACACGACCGAACTCGATGTTAGAGCGGCCGCTAACTTGGTTGCCAAGGCTGGGTCCGTTGTGTATGTATCCTTAGGAACTGGCGCAAGAACTTTGTTGGGTTCATCCGAGAGTTACAAAGTTTATCCTGACGTTGGTGATCAGAACTATGTGGCAGTCTCCGTGGAATACACAGAAGATGGTGTCACCGTCATCAACACGTACACAATACAGGTAACCCGAAGTCCCCAGAGTTCTGAGGACATTGCCATCTTGTCTTCTATTAATGCGTACGATATCAACGGTACGGTAAATGTTGGAGGTGTCGATTTTACTGGTAGTGCTGTGACCGAACCACTTTCGTTCGACGCTTCTGTTCTCGCGTACACCAGAAGCATCCAACATGGCGCCGACGCCGCCACAATTGAGTGGGAATTGTACCCAGGAACGTATGTCCGAATCAACGATGTTGTTAAAACAAATGATGCGGGTGATGCCATCCATGGAACGGATACGAGTTATACCGTGTATGACTTAGTTCCTGGAACCCCCGTTACGGTCAGCTTAACAATTCTTCCCAGTAGTACGAAGGATACTCCGGATGCGACGTGCACGGCCTCTCTCTGCACCCCTTACACCGTAACACTTACGAGAATGACTGCAGGAGATATGGCGCAATATTACTCGCTTGAACCGAGTACGCAGCGTTCTACGTCCGTGTTCAAAGCATCGTCAACTGACAAAGTTGGCTACACTATCGAGCTCGACACCGAGGGTTTCATGGCCAATTCTAACACGGGATTAAAGAACATCGGAACGGTGTCTTCTACCTTGAAAACGCATTACTTCACCTCAAAAGTAAGCCAGTACTCGGGAAGTAATGTTACGTGGTCCCCTACAATCATCGGAACAGATGTTCCAACTGTAGAAATCAACAATGTTTTAGTCATTGGCACGGATATTACAGCATCGACAGCTGACTCTGCTTCGGCTGCGCTTTACGATGATAATGCATATTTTACAGTAGATAAGAAAATTGCCACTCGCTTTAAAGTGGAGGCTTACTTCATGAGCTTGTACGACGATGAGAATGAAGAAACCTTCGCTCTGCAATATTGGCCGACAGTGGGTAAGATAGCCGCTTATGAAGGTTATTTCGTTCAGGCGCGTACTGGGGCGCCGTACAATTCTACTACGGTTGTTCAAGCAAACCCCCCCATCATCCCCGATTACGAAGAGTTCACGGTCATTCCGGGTACGATGTCTGTCGCGCATACAATTTGGGACTTGCAGTATTCCGATACTTCTTCTACTACGGACAACAAAGGAACTGGCCAGTCCAGTTTTGAGTTGACTCCGTACGATAGCGTTCTCCCAAACAAAATTTCGTCGAAATCTTCGGGATTAGTCTACGGAGAAGACAAAGATTTCGTTGCTCGGGTTTGCAAAGTCTCGAGCAGAACTGTAGCAGCGGCTGATCCAGCTGGGTGCGGATCTAGCGCTGTGCCTGCGAGCGCCGTGCACAATGCTGACGGTACGTACACGATTTCTTACGATGCATCTGATGCAGGCATCTACATTGCCATGGTGGTGTTCAAGAACGATGCGGGAAGCTATGTGTTTGGTGGTCAGTTGGCCTCAGGCGCAATGATCACTTCATTTGAAGTTTATGAAACCGTCATCAGTCCAGAGGACTCGTATATGTACGGCGTCTGTGATGAAGGATCGGCGACGGAACCCTTGAATTCAAACGCCGTTGATTGTGTGGAAAGAGATTCTGCAACGGGTGGCAAGGAGAGCTTCACGCAAACTGGGACCGTCACTTACACAGTTGTCACACGAGGCTGGAATTCTGGAGATTCTCCAACAGATGATAACTTGATCGATCTCTCTAATGGTGGCCAAAGTTTGTTTGTCTCGTATCTTTGCAAATTCGGCACCGCCGCTGATTACACGAGCTGCGTCTTCCCTGCTGGTCATGAGAATGCGGGCCAAGCTATTGTTGAGAACGCGGGCCTGTCTGCTCAGCCCTGGAAAGACAATTTTGATGGCACGTATTCAATTTCACTCTTGATTAAGGCTCCGGTATTGATTGAGTTAGATGTAAGAATTGGAAGTGATGAATATGGTAAATCTCTCTTTGATGATAATAAACTTGTCATCGACGTGAGACACGGTCCGATTTCCGAGGAGTCTGTCGCGGTAGACTTCCCGACATCCTTGAATGCGGGCGAGGAGGAAGAGTTCACGCTTGATCCTTTGGATTCTCAAGGGAACCAAGCCACGAATGCCGCGGAACTTCCGAGTGCAGGTGGTATCGTGTTCACGAGTACGCCTGCGTCGTCTTCATTTAATGACAGCATCGTCATTACTCCCTTGGATACGCAAGAACCGTATGACATTAAAATTAAGTTCACAGCTCCACAAGTTGCTGGCTCGTACACCTTCAAGATTTACGTCAATACGAATGAGCTTGCGGTTTCCAAGACAATTGTTGTAAAAGCGAGCACATACATTGCTACCTCGTCAACTACGGTGGATTACGGCACTAGACGTGTTGGAACTCAAAAAATAATAGTATCCATAAAAGATATCTATTCGAATCCGACGTGTGTTACGCGCGATAACTTCAATTGGGCGTGGGGTGTCACCGGTGGTGCGTTATCAGAACCAGGTACCTTCACATCGTGTATCTCTGCTGGTAAGCATCTTGTTTCGATTCCGTCAGTGAATACAGTTGGAACATATACGTTCACTGCGATGATAAGTAACCTATTGAATGTGGATACAGACCTACCATTCGATCGTGAAACTCTCAGTACATCTACTAGTGTCAACGTGGTTTCTGATGTACCAAGTACTAAGTCTACGATGACCACGCCGAGTGAATACATCGAAGTTGGTCAACCTGCTTACTTTTATGTCATTGCTATCGACCGTCTTGGAAACAACATTGCTGTTTCTGGACAATCCTCTGCATTTTCTGTCACTGTGACTGGGAGCATCTCCGGAACTAGAGCTGCAGAAGTTTCGAATTCTCTTTCTGATAGAACAGGGTCAGTTGGTTCATACTATGGATCATTTACTCCCCTGTACGCTGAAACATACACGCTTACAGTCTCAGTAGACGGGTACCCGCTTGATCAAGGATCGTCTACCCACATTGCCTCTGTGTTCCTCACGAACGAGGCAGATTACTTCAAGGTAACCGGTGCACCAGTTTTTGGCGTTGTTGGATCGAGTTTGACGTTCATCATAAATCAATGGAACCTGGAATATAATTTGGATATGAACACGATTTCCACGACGTTTCTCTCGAAACTTTCTCGACCTCAAAGTCAAGTATCATTGACTTTATCACCACAAGGAACCGGTGTAGGAGACGCGGATATGAATCGCCGTCTTTACGTGGACAAATTGTACACAACGAAGTCTGGGACTTACACACTTTCAGTATCCAAAGCTGATGCGGACACGCCTTCGGTCTATCATGCGGTGAAGGACTCGCCTGTTTCTTTCACTTTAGCTGCCGCGAAGGCAAGTGGAAGTGTGTCTACTATTACCAAGCCTGCAACTCCAGCAGGTGGGTACGCGCCCGGAGCTACGTTAGCGTTACCGTTGAGTTTGAAAGATTCATATGGAAACTCCATCACCACGGCTCGATTTTCGGATGACGTAATTGTCCAGATCAAGTCGAAAAACACCGCGAGAATCCAAACTTTGACTATTAATGCCGACAGTACCGGAACTGGATTAGTTGCCGAAGGTGTACTTAAGTTCGCATCCGATCAATACTCTGTCTTGGCCTATGCCAGTGGAGTAGCATTGACGATGGTGAACCCAGAGATTATCATTGCGACGAATAATGTGGTTGCGCCGGCCTTGGTCGACGGAACTGCTTCATTTGCTGCTTCGGCAGGTTTACCTGCACAAGGAAGCTCTGCTGCTTTTGTTGCTGGTACGGAATATTCGCTGTACATCTTTCCCGCTGATGTATATGGAAACGTTGCGGTAAGTGACGTGCTAATGGTTGTCGTGCTTCGGGCGAACAACATTGTCCTTTCGCAGGGTGTTTGGAATACAAATACGGGCGGTTATAAGGTTTCATACACTTTCACAACGGCAGGTACAACACCGGTGACAGTTTCTGTGACACCGGCTGGAGCCACTGCGGCCACGGTCAGAAGCTTCACTGCTGTCGTAAGTCCTGGTGCCGTCGTTGGTAGCACGACGAAGCTCATTTCTATCACGAATGCAACGTCTGTGACTCGTGGAACATGGGTTGTGCGTTTGTACGATAGATATGGAAACGCCCTGACTTCTTCCCCAGCTGGATCTGTGGATGTCAAGGCTGAAATGATTTTGCAGTCAACTACGAAATCGAGTACCTTGTTTGGCTCTTTACCAGTAGTTTCTAACAGCGCTGATGCCATTTCAATTACTCTCGGTTCAGACGGCACTCAAATTGGTTTGGTGACTCTTCAGTATTTAGGAACAATCACGGGAACGTACACTTTAAAATTGTATGTTGACGGTGTTGCTGCTACCGACGTTTCAAGCTATAAAGCATACATCACCTCTGGACCTATCGTAGCTACGACTTCTACGGCCTCGGGTACGGGCTGGAACTCTGCCAAAGCTGGAGTGAAGTCCATTTTTGTCGTTGTTCCACGAGATCAGTACTCGAACAGAGTCTACACGAGTCCTGCGAGTGCCTCTTCTTCGTTAGTGGTATCGCGTGGCCTCGGTGTTACGAAAGATCTTGTTACGGAGACTGCACCATCCTTTGTCTTTGACACAGCACTCGGTCAGTACAACGTTTCGTACACTCCTTCAGTGGCTGGTACCTCCAGTCTCTCGTTCAAGATAAATGGTGCAAACATCGTGGATTCTCCTCGAGTTTTCACTGTTACTGCTGGAGCCGCTTCTGCTTCCAAGTCCTTCCTTAGTGGCGCGGGTGTCCGAGGAACTCTGTTTGGAGCTACGTCAGAAGTTGTCATTCAAGCTGTGGATTCCTTTGGCAACTATAAAACGTCGGGTGGAGATACTTTCCGGGCGAGTTTGAACCAGACAGGCTCTACGACAACTGTAACTGATAACAGTGATGGTACTTACACCATCACGTACACGCCTGTGGCTGCTGGAGCAGCATTGCTCAAGATTGAGTACGGCACTGGTTTTGTTCAAATTGGATGCGATTTCATCACCATTCCTTCATCAGGTTGTTTGTTGGATATCAAAACTGCCGATTCTGTTCAGACTTTGGATCCATTGCAGACTACCTACAAAGCTGCATATTTGTCCACCAGTGATGGTGATCTTACGCTTGGCTTCGCATCTGTAGCAAGTACGGGAAAACCCTCAGGTTCTTTCCGTATCTTGACATTTGATCAAGATGGAGTCCAAATGGGCAGAAATGATGTCACCATCCAGGTATCAATTGGTGGAACCGTACTCTCTGGATCTGATATCGCCATCACAGCAGTGGAAGGTACAACGGGTGAGTTCCGAATCGACTACTACTACAGTACGGCAGGAACGTGGCCGATATCTATCACGGCGAACGGCGTCGAAATTGGCGCTCGCTTACGTGAGATTGCTTTCGATGAGGCTGGTGCTAGCACTGATCTTGTTGACGAGTTTGGAGGATATTCTAATCTCGTCATCCGTCCAGATTTCACTACAGCTTCCAGCGTTGATGTTGTTATTGCATCTGGTGTTCAAGGAACGAACCCGATTGTTGCTACCGCAGGATTTCCCGTTGAGTTTGCAATTTCGGCGAAAGATTCATACGGCAACGTGCAATACTATTCCTCGGATTACCCCGGGGATGTGTTCACAGTCACGGCTACCGCGTCACAAGCGGAAACTTTGAATGCTGAATTTACTTCGTTGGCATGCTTCCCGTCATCATCATTCTTTCCGGACTGCAGAATTCCTTCAAACTACGTGGAGGCGTTTCCTGATGGATCGGTGTCTGCTGAAGCTTCGTTGACTTTCTCCAACACCGCTGCATACACCATCTCTGTCAGCTTGCAACCAAGATTTGCTATGGGTATCTCAACAACCGAAGGATCGGCACCGGTCTCTGATGCGGTTCAAGTCAAACAATTCAAGGTCACAGTTGTTCCTGGCGTTGTGAATGCGGCAAACTCTCTCATGAATGGGGACGGTCTGTCTGGTTCTATCGCGGACGAACGAAAATCTGTGCTCATCTCAGCCTATGATGCCGGCTCTAATGCTCTCTATAAATTGTCAGAAGACGAGAGAGAAGATGCGTTGACTTCCTGCCGCATTGATTTTGTTGGAATCTCGGAAGGCAACATGGGAGAAAAATTTTCCTCAAGCTCGGAGAACTGCTTTGCACTCGATGGTTGCTTTGGTCTCACGACTGATCAGTGCTTGTTCGAAGTATTTTACAACATAACTTACCTCACGGGGACGTTTGACATGTCTGTAAGACTTTGCGCGAGTGGCTCACCGGATGATTTGGAGGTCAACCCTGAAGGATGTCTTGTCTCTGGAGAGTCCGTTTCCATCACAGTTACTGCGGGTTCACCGAATTCCAAAACTTCGGGATTACTCGCGACACCTCCAAGTACTGTCACTGCAATGGAAAGTGGAACGTTAAAATTTGTTGCCCGGGATGAATTCAATAACGAAATCACAACTGGCGGAGACGGAAATCCGCTCGTTGTTTCTGCAATTCAAACGAAACCAACAGCTGGGTCGCTCCTCACCAATGTCGCTACCTTGTCTGATAATGAAGATGGCACTTACATTATTGTGTACACGTTGCCAACTGGCGGAAATGGTGTTGAATATCAGTTCAACATCACTTACGACGGTGATCACATTATCGGTTCTCCGTACACGATGTCGGTTGCTTCTCCAAATATCTCGCCAATGTACTCGTTCGCGTACGGTGAAGCTTTGAGTGATGCTACGATGACTGCCAGGGCTGGCGAAGTTACTTCGTTCACCATTCAGCCTGTCGATGCGTCAGGCAACACGATCACGAAGATGCCTGATACGAACAAATTTAAAGTAGTGTCAAGAAATCTCGAACTTTCGGCCGGTGGTGGACAAGAGCCATCTTTCACTACGAACCCGGATGGTTCAATCAAGGTTTCTTTTACAGCCGTAGTGACCTCCCCGGCGCAGTTGACAATTTCTGCAATTCGACCAGTTGACGGCGTGAGCACAGAAACTGTCATAGATTCACCCGCCAACGGTATTATTTACGTGAATGTCGATCCTGGGGTTGCCGTAGCTTCAAGTTCGTACACAAGAAATGACCGAACAGTTCCATTGACGCAGGTAGCCGTTGCTGGTTCGGAACACAACTATCAGATTATTACTGCGGATAAGTACTCGAACCAATTGACGTATGATCCGTATGGTGCGCCGACGAATCTTACATTCGCGGCTCCGAACAAATACGGGCCTGAAGGCTACAAGTACATAAGCGGGCCAGCTCCTGCTAAGTATGGCTACGCACAAGAAATTGGTGCATCTGAACCAGGAAACTGGCGAGTGCGCTGGTCTGCAGAAACGACTGGAACTTATGCTCTCCGAGCATACATATCAGATGGGCTAGTCCTGGACGGCCCTGGTGGGTCACAGTTACCATTGAACATGATAGTCAACGCATCTGATGCGGATTATTCGAAATTTACCCTCACTGGTGCTGGTATTACGGCATCTGCAATGGTCAACAGTAAGGCGACGTTGACTTTGGAGGCGAGAGATGTGTATGGAAACTTCAAGAAGGACCGCGGTAATCTCGTGAATGACATCATCGATGGTATTTCACAAACGATTTACTCTGATGATGCCTTATTAACGGAAGAATCGACCATCCAGGAACACTCTGTGACTTTTGACAGTGTTACTGGGAAATACACCATCGAATACACCCCATCTGTTATTGGTTACATGGAAACGGCCCTCAATATTCGCGGCGTGGATATTGCCAATTCGCCATTCCAGCAGGAGATTGTTGCTGGTGCTATTAGCGCGAGCTACACGCGCGCTTCTGGACCTGGTATTGTTGGAGGCTCTCTCGGCATCCAAACTTACATTGCCATAGATCCTCGTGATACCTCAGATTTTCTCGTCACGGCAGGTACGAGTGCCTCTTCGTTTGAAGTGACTGTTACCACGACTGCGGGATCGATTATTCAAAGCGGTCCAACATGGGACGAATCTTCCCGAGTTTATCGATTTGAGTATATGATTGAGGGTAGCACAGACGCTACGGTCACGGTCGATATTGCTTACGATAGTGAGGCTATTGCAGGCTCTCCGTTCTCGAACATACCAATCTCCTCTTCCGTAAGCACGGATGTGGATGAGAAAAGGTGCGTTATCTCAGGTCCTGGAATAACATATGGAGTTGCGGGTGAATTGACTGCCATCGCCATCACGCTTTACGACAGCGATGGTATATTGGCGGTACCATCCAAAGCACCTTCTCTGGTGCTTACTGTCTTCAATGGGAACAACGAAAATTTCGTTGAGTACACAGATTTTCAATTATTTGATTCATCGGTGCTTTCTGGTTTGGGCCTCGATCCAAGTGCGTTTGGCTACGTCAACGAAGATGCGGGTGGCACATACTTTGTTACTTTTACTAAGACTAGTGTAGCTGAAGCACCGTACAAATTGACGGTCGCTGTCAATGGTTTAGTCACCGGTTCTGTCGAATACGAGAATCCTGGGGAGTTCACGTTCGAACTCGTTTCTAGCGTCACTTCTAGTTCAACTTCCTATGTTCAGCTCGGGAACACGGATGGAAGCATCGTTGCAGGTGATAGCGTACCTGTTTACATTTACCCGAGAGATGCGTATTACAACGGCCAGGATTACAAGAATTTAGCGAATAAAGAAGAAACGTTCTCTATCGCCCTCACCGGTCCTGCTGCTTACACCGTCACTTACACTGGTTCGGCGAGTGATGGTACGATGAAGTTGGTCAAGGATACCGAAAATGACTCGTACTATTATTACGGTTTCATCAAACCTGTCAAGGCTGGTGTGTATAGAGGCACTGCACAACTCGTTCAGAATGGTGTGACATCGAGTGTTCTTACTCTCGCTCAAGCTGCGCTTTCTCTTGATGTCAGTGCTGGTGCCCTTGATATTTCTAACTCAGTGGTAAGTGGACAAGGTGTGTTCTCAAGTAAGGTTTTGGCGAAGGGTGCTGTTAAAGTACAATTTCGCGACTCTGTTTCGAACCTTTTGACGGACGATATCGTTCAGTCCGTGAAATTCAACTTGATGAGGCGCGATGTAGTAGATAACGCGTTTGCAAATGATATTGAACTCGTGTATGTTAGTGCTCAATCTGCTTTTGTAGGTGAGTATATTTCTACTGTCGCGGGTACACTTGACATGCAAGTTAGTGCGTGTGATTCCTCAGACCCACCTGTATGTGAAGAAGTTCCCATCTCTGGATACACTGGTACAGTTATATCCCCTGGTAGTTTCGTCTCTGCTATGGCTGAGGTCGTCGGCGCTGATAGTACCTCCGAATTCAAAGTCGCTGAAGACTCGCTCGTGTATGTCTTCGGGCGCGACTCTCAAGGAAACACTTTGAGCACCGGTGGTGAAATTCTGAGCGCTAAATTAGTCCCCACGCTAACCACCGGTCAAAGCGAACTTCGCATCTCTCCATCGAACATCGTCGATAATGGCGATGGAATGTACACTATAACAGTACAACCAAAGCAATCTGGTGATTTCAAATTGTTGATCACAAGATCTGGAGCAGTTGTCGGTACAACAGATGAGACGGGCTTCCTTATCACTGTTGAGCCAGGAGTTGCTTCTACTGCGTCAACAGTCTCAGGAACTGGATTCGGATTACAGTCGACTGGTTACATCGTTGCCGGTAACGAAGCCAAACTTACCCTGATTGCAAGAGACGCCATTGGGAATGCCATTGTGTCAAGCGCAGATGAGTTCACGTATGAAATTTCTGCAGGTGGCTCGGTAGTTGATTTCGGTCAGTTTGCGTACGTTGAAGAGTCTGACGGCACATACGAAGCTACTTACACAATTGAAAAGTCTGGCGACTTGATCGTCGAAGTTAAGTTGCGCGGCGAATCTCTCCTTTCTGTACCATCTGGCGGTAAGGTGCTTCATTCGTCTGTATCTTTGAAGGACTGTTTGCTGTACGGAGATGCTTTGACTGCCGGAGTGGAGGCGGGTGTCCTCTCAACTCTGTCTTTAATCGCGAAGGATCAGTACGGAAATGTTGTAACTGACTTGCAAAACAGCGGTTTGTTCGAACTTAAAGTTGATACACTCAATAATCCTGGCTTCTTGCCGTTCGAAATCTCGGATGCCTCGATTGGCTTGTTAACGGTTGACTTTACTCTCCCCTCTGTTGACGTTGCGCCTGGTTTAGTGACTGTCGTATACGACAACGACTTGGCATTGAATCTGTACAAAAACTACGACACGAAAGAACAATTCTCCATTCAAGTTTATGTCGGACAGCCGTCCGCTTCTACTACCACACTTGTTGGAATTTCACCCACGATTCCGTTTCAAACGGACGTGGCTTCGACAGTTGAATTGTACGTTCGTGACGCGAATGGCAATGTGATCGGCGAAAGTGATGAGCTAACTGCAGTTCTTGATTCTTTGGCCCTGAACGTCTTCACAGTCCGAGGTCAAACTTACGCAGTTGACATCACTTTCACGTCAAGTAACGCCGTGAATGGTGATTACATCACTATCCTGAACTTCTCACCTCCTGCTGCGGGTTCATTGCGTCTCTCTCTTTACATTGATGGTTCTGAGGTGATTGACCCCACTACGGAGAAGGATTACGAGTGCACGGTGCTACCGGGTGCAATTGATGCTCCGTACTCAACTTACTCAGGTGCCGGTATCTTTTCTGGCGCTATTGCTGGATCGGAATCTACGATTTACATTCAAGCTGCGGATAGAACCGGTGGTATTATCACAACTGATAAAAGCACTGATACTACAGCATTCACTCTAGAATTTGAGATTCTTTCCAATTCTGGCATATCGAATGCAACTGATAAGGCAAGCGCTATCTCTGGCGTTGAGATTATCGGGCCGACGTACACTGGTGCTGGTACGTACATGTTCAAGTACATTCCGTATGACCTGGGCTATCCGTATTCTATGTACGCTAAAATTGCAACTGGTAATGATCCGATCGGCACTTCAGATGGTCTCTCCGGTGGTGAAACCGTTCAAGTCTACGATGTTGCCTCGACGCGTGAATCGAGTGCGGAAAAATCAGCAGCTTTGTTGGCCATCGATTCGGACGGTACTCTTATGCTGGGTTCGCAGATTCCAGTTGCAGGTTCAATTTTCTTTGAAACCGTGGCGGGTGAAGCAATTGTCTTCTTCATTCAAGAACGAGACGTGAATGGATTAGATGTCGCTTCGAATAGTGCCACCGCTCCGTCTGTTCAAGTATCTTCTGGCTTTGTGCCAACTGCTCCGACTGTTGTTAACGATGGTTCTGGCACATGGAGAGTCACTGTCAAGCCTGAAAAGTCTGGTGAAGTTCCAATCTTTGTTGCCTTTGATGGCGTGGAGATCGCGAACTCTCAAATGATTTTGACTGTAATCCCAGCGGCAACTTCGGCGTTGACGTCGACCATTGAAGGTACAGGTCTCGAGCCCGATGAAACGAATTTGGTTCGTGCAGGCCTTTCGTCAAAATTTTCCATCATCGCTAGAGATGCTTTTGGAAACTACGCCGAGTACGACGACGTCACCGGGAACGACGAGTTCCACGTTGAAATTGCTTCTTCGGTGGAGTCGGAGACTATCGTTGTTGAGGGTATCATCACGAAGATTGATGGTAATGGTTACGAATACGAAGTTGAATTCGTTCCGCGTTACGTTGGCACAAACACTGTGAGTGTTTACCTCGGACCTGTTGGAGGTAAGTTGCTTGTTACCACGGCATCTGTCGAGGTAACGAACGGTGTGGTGAATGTGCAGGCCACGGAGGCGAGTGTTACGACTGAAGAACTTTCAGGAACCACTGTGAGTGCGGGAGACAGATTTGAGTTCAGTATCTACGCCAAAGATATATATGGCTACGATCACGCTACTCCAGCGCTCCTATGGGATGTTGAATTGATTCCCAGCGATGCTTTGAGAGCAACCGGTGCCACTTCAAGGACTGGCACCATCACTGGATACTCTGGAACGAAAGAAAGCGGTGGTTACTCTGTGACGTTCACCTTGTACAAGGAAGGAACCTGGTACTTATCCTTGACTGAACGAGACGAGTCCGGTGGGTCAATGGTGTCGTCCATGTATGTTCCGATCACGGTTGTAGGTGGCACTGCGAATGTGTACAAAACGACGTTATCTGGTGGCATCGCATCTGGTCTTGTTGCTACTTCTACGGACCGAACGGTGTACATCACCACGCGAGACGTGTACGGAAACCTTGCATTTAGCTCTGGATTGCACCCATTCAGCGCGGATGATGAATTGAACGACTTTGAGATTACCATCGACCTTGATGAAATCGTACCCGAAGGTGCGGAGATTCAAGGATATGAGTACACGAATAACGGCGCCGAGTACGTTTCGCCGGGTGTCTTCAAATTTACGTATTCGACAATTCTGCCGGGCACGTACTACATCCAAATAATTCAAAAGAAAGAAGCGATTGGTGATGGTTCAAATAAAGTCATCACCGTGAAACCAGTTCCTGCGCCTGTTGTCAAGGAAGTGAGATTTGCAAACTCTTTGTCAACGATCCAAGTTGTGTTCGATGTGGAGACAGATGAGGCTATGCAAATAGGCGCATCTGACTGTTCGAACGTCCTTGCCACAGCCACGATCAGTCTTTTGGGTACGAACCCATTGTGTAAGTGGACTAACATTCCGACCGATGATGGCGCTGGCTCGAAAACTCACAATTATTTGCAAATTACGCTCGGATCGAACCCTACGGTGAAGCCACAAACGTCGCAGAACGCGGCATCGTTCATCACCTTGAAGCAACAAACCATCCGAACGAAGGACAGAAATTCGTACTTCGCCGTTGCGTCGACGGGTGTCCTTGGACCTCTCGTTTACCCATCTGTAAAGGCCTCAATAACTGGTGTGGTCAGTGTTGGTACGTGCACTCCTCTCAACTTTGATGCGTTGAGATCGACTGGTGGTGGTGGTAGAGCCCTCACGTACGTTTGGAGAATTACCAGTACGCAAGATGTATCTAATATTGATATTTGCGAAGTTGACACAGCTAACAAGATTAATACTTGCACAGATAGTCTCTTCGTTCCGTACACGGACCTTGTGCCAGGCGGAACGTACACTGCTGAGTTTCAAGTTACGAACTTTTTAGGAACAACGTCAACTGCGACTTTTGATACGGCAGTCGCTGCTGTTCCTTTGCCCAAGATTGCAACTCCGGAAGAAGTTACCATCTACGCTTCGGATCGCTTGACAATTATCTCGTACGTATCAGCTCCGGACACGTCTTGCATGGATTATCCCGAGAATTTGAACGCTCTCGAGTATTATTGGGAGTTCACAGCGGGATCCTTGCAAGTTAAATCTTCTGATTGGATTAATACGCGAGGGACTCCGGAACTTACTCTTCCTCCAAACTCTTTCGAACCTGGAGAAACGTATGAGTTGTTAGTTACGGCAACTATTGCTTCTTCCGGCAATACTGCTCAAGCTATAACATCAACAACGAAAGTGAATGTCGCTTACCGTGAAATTATCGTCGAGGATAGGCTTGGTGGAGATAGAATTGTTTCACCATTTTTGACAAACTCACTCGTTGCGTCTCCGTTTGATCCGGAAGACTCACGTGATGAGTCTGGTGTGGCTTATCCGTGGAGTTACTACTGGTTCTGCACGAAAGCATGTGAAATTCCTGATGGTGAATCGACGTGCGAACTGGTTGAGATCGCCGATGGTGCAGATTGCTTCACTGATGCGAGTGCTATGTTTGCGACTGACACTGACACCATATCTATTCCAGGGAGTGATCTACTTCAATATCTCGGAACGAATAACATGTACGAGATTGGCTGTACCATCTCGAAAGGAGTTCGCGGTCAGTCATCGCTCACCGGAAGAACGAAAACAGCATACGTCACGTGGACGAGTATCACGTCCGTTTCTGTAACTATCGGAGACGACGATGAAGATTACTTTCAAGGCGAATGGTCACCAACCAGAGGTGGTACACTCACGTGCGAGTCACCTTCTGCGACTGCGGCTGTTGCCTCGGGCGAAAGTGTCACTTATCAATGGGAACTCGTGTCTGGTTCTGTAGGATTTGCAGGAGGTAGTTTGGAATCTTTAGTCTCGACTTCTTACGGCGTAGAACCGTCTGAAGCTGTGAAACAAAGCTCATTGACTCTTGCGCCGAATACTCTCTTGGCTGGTTCCGAGTATACGTTTAAATGTACCGTGATTTTGGAAGCTTCGGGAACTACTGGTGAAGCAAGCCAAACAATCACAGTTGGAACACCGCCTTCTGGCGGCTTCTTGGAAGTTAGGTATAATGAAATGACTTCGACGATATTATGTCCGTCGGCCATCAATGGTTGCGAATGTGGAGAAGATTCTTATAAGTCCGTACCTGCTGCTGAAAATGTCGTTGACGACGCCACTCAACAGGAAGTCTTGCTTGTGGATTACGGCTTCGAGGATGGACAAACCGAATTTGAGCTTGTTGCAAAACAATGGTTAGATGGAACTACTGATTGTTCTACATCTTGTTTGTACCAGTTCGCTTACGCCCTCAGAGGTCAAGAAAGCGAAGAAACAGCCATTTCGGGTAAGGAAACGACGAACACGAAAATTTCGGGCTTCTCGTTGCCCTCGGCTGGTGATGGTGTGAACACTGCTGATATCATTTTGATTGTTTATGTTTACGATGAACAAGGAATGGCAACGAGGTACGCAACAGACTACTACTTGAGAATCAATCCTCTTGCAGCTGCAATTGTTGACAAGGATACTACTCAGCAAGTTTCCTGTAACTTGGTCAGAAAGTTGACGGAAGATGCGGAGCAAACTTCCACGGCCGCGATTTTTGGCGACTCGACCTCGAGCTCGTCCTCAACCCGCAGGCGTATGTTGGCAGAGAACTGGAGATCAATTGCAATGTCAGGTACCAAAGCTGAGCGCAGAGCTAAGTTTGACGCCGAATCGATCAAAGTTATTCAGCGTATATCGAACACGGAAATCACGGATGCGAAAGACCCGGCTAGGACCGCGAAAGGAAGAAAGGTTCGGGCGTCTGGCCGTAGCTGGTATGCGGCATCATCAGAAGTTGCGCAGACTTTGATTAACACTGATTTCAACGCTTACGTCGGAGCGAAAGACACAGCACGTGCTTTATCATTTATCAACGTCTGGGGTAAGACTTGGGGCGTTCCACCGGCTACTATTAGTGATCAACCAACTCCGGCACTTGCATGCAACTCTGTCGAGACGGAGTTCTTAGCCATGAAAAATCAACTCGTTCAAGAGTACTCACCGTTGGATCTCGCATCTTCTGTAGACCCTGACTATCTCGAGAAGTATATTTGCTCCATGAATACTATATTATGGAAGCCAGGTGAGATTTCGAACGAAGCGTTTGACGTGTTGTTTAGCTCGGGGGCGACGTCTAAGATAAAGGGTGCGGTGTTTCAACACAGACTCTATGTGGACAAGTCGCTGAATGTGGACTTGCAGTTAACAGATGCTGCAAAGGTTTGCGCGGCTGAGTTTTTGAGTAATATGTTAGTGCAGGCGTACGTAGGCTGCCATAACAGTCCAATTATCAGAGACCAAGACAAAATGAACGATGTCATTACCGCAACTACGTGGCTTGGACAGGCAATTGCCGATACCTTGGTTCCCGGAGAAGACCCGGAATCTGTTGAAGCGTTCTATTTCACGGTGACTGGCTTCGCCGGTCAAAGACGTTCCCCAACTCAGATTCTTAGAAATGAACGTTCGACTGATTTAATGTTGACAGTACCGCAAATAACTAGCGACGTTACTGATGTGTCGGGTCCGCTATTATCCATGAATATTGACATTGATGACGATGGACCATGCTTTTCCGAGCTCGCTGGATTTACGTGCGGTAAGAATGTTACGTCTGATGACATCATTCGCGTCTCGTCAACTGTCTTCACAAAGACAACTTATTCATTGAGTGCTATGGATACGATTAATCCATTCTCTGCGAAAGTATTAATCGACGGTGGCGAGGAGCAATACGGTTACACGGCTATAGTTGTACCGCAGTTTGTGAAATCTGGAAATGGACATTTTGCGGAGCAAATAAAAGCGTTCAACTCTCCTGATAAAGGTTCCTTGAATCTCGGCGAGGATGCTCTCACAGCAATGATTGCTTCCACACCTACTGCGATGTTGAACTACACAATTGCCACGAATAACTTTGCGTACGCTGCTAGAATCCCCTCCAATGCGTCTTACTTTGACTTTACGATGCACAAGACGTGGGATCAAATTTTTGATGGTCAATCGAAAGATCGAGAAGACTACCAAACCGAAATTCGACAGTGGCCGTTGGGTGATGATGGATTCGGGGACTTTGTGACGGAATGGTCAGACTTGCCGAGGAAATGGAGCCCAGATAACTTCAATGTTACGGACTCTACTTCCATAAGAGGATTCTCTACTTCTATATATTCCGCGCTAACGTTTGGACCGTATTTCGTGGAGACGGTTTATTACCCGCCGCCACCGACTATTTACTCTCCACCGCCGCCTGCGCCTCCGCTCTCCCCGCCGATGCCAGTCTATGTGGAATATGTCGAGGGTGACTTGGATAGATCGGTTGTGATTGTCCCCTCAATTGCTGTGTTGACCGTCTTTGCTTGGATGCTGTGGATGTTCTTCAAACGCCGACGCAACTTGCAGATGATGCACATTGATTTCATCGATGAGGACTACGATGGAGCCTTGGATGAATTTGATTCGAGCTCGAGCGAGGACGATTCAGATAACGAAGGATCTGCCAACACTGGAAGTGGCGGTGGTCTCTTTGGCTTTGGTCGTCAAAGACCAGAAGTGCAAGAGAGGTACAACCGCTCTCAACGCATCAGGGCGCTGGAAGAACGCTTGCAACAAACGCAATCTCAATAAGAGTTGATTTTTCACATGCGATGATGATGAATATGATGAATATGATGATGAATATGATGAGATTTTCAGATAGCATCTAGATAACTTAGTACTTTTTTCTTTTTGTAATGATGGAATACTCGTTTGATGTACTCGTTGTTATTAGAATGAACCCAGCCGCAGAAGACAAACTTTATTTTTTTCGTGTACTGATCCCTCTGATCTCTCTCTGTCTCGTTTTCTCGATCTCTCCTTCATTAGAGCACAGATCAGGAAAAATAATACTTCTGTTCTTGTAATGAAACAATTTACACACAATTCACTCCTTACGAGTTTCTTATTTTCCACAAAAAAAAGTAATTCCTCCTCTTCAAACAAAACATGTCGGACGACGATACGAACAAGGAAATGCCCCCCCAGTCGACGCGTTTTCTAGACTCTGATGACGACGACGACGACGAGAAGCGGCGGATGGGAGGGAACGGGAGAGAAGAAAATGATGACGAAGCTTTTCTCGCGAAGTATGATTCCGACGGCTACGGCGACGATGCCGATCGGCAAGAATTGATGCAAATGAATGAATTGGATCGCGAAGAAGAGTTGGCGAAGCGGAGCGCAAAGTTGAAAATCTTAAAAGATCGCAAGCGGATTTTAGAGAAAGCGAAGGAGAGAGAAGAGAAGGAAAGGAATAAAGGGAGAGAAAGATTGCGACAAGGCGAAGACGAGAAATCGAAGAAGGCTCTGGAAGAGATTGGAAAGAAAGTGAAAAAGAAAATCGACGAAGCTGGGTCGTCTTCCGACGATTTGTCCTCTTCTTCGGGTTTATCCTACGATGACGAGGACAGGTTAGATTCAGAAGATGAGGAAGAAATGTTAGCGAGGAAGAAGAGAAGACGAACGTCGATGACGACGACAAAAGGGCGAAGATCGAAACAGAAGAAACCTTCCTCGAGAAGAAGAAAAAGAGGAGGCGACTATTCAGACGACGAATCGAGCAGCAGCGGTGGATTTGGATACGACGATGATATGGATGTTTTTGAAGAAGCTACGGCGAAAGATGTGAGAGCGATCACACTTCCAAGATCAAAGTTAGAGAAGTGGATATCGGAACCTTTTTACGAGAGCGCCGTGGAAGGCGCGTTTGTTCGAGTGAACATCGGCCTGGATAAAAACAAAGAAAGTCGCTATCGATTGTGTCAAATCGCCGGAATCGCGGACGGATCATATCAAGGAACAACGCAAACGTATAGCTTAAGAGCGTACGAGTATAACGACGGCAAATACGCAAAAAAATCCACGAAAAAGTGGTTGATTTTGCGTTGGGGTAGTCACGAGAAGACGTTTCGAATTTCAGAAACATCAAATCGCGTAGACGATGCGTTTGCTCGGGCCAACGATGAGAGCAACGCAACTGTGGGTGTCGGTAGTCTCATTCTCGATCACGATGATGAACGGTTCAAAAATTCAGAGTTCGGGAAATGGTACGAACACGTTAAGAAAACCGCGAAAAAATATCTTCCCTCGGTGGACGACTGCGACATAATCTCAAAGAAATTAACCGGCGCAGACGAATATCGATACACTGCTGAGGATGTTCAAAAAATGCTCGAGCTGAACAAGCAAAAACGAGGTGGGGTATCGACGAATTTCATCTTTGAAAAAGAGCAGATGAAGATGCAATTGGCGAAAGCCCGTGAGGAAGGAGACGTCGAACAACAAGAAAAGTTGGAGGTAGCCATCGAAGAATTGAACGAGAAAATCGAGAACAAAATAAACAAACGAGGCGGTAATCAAAAAGTCATGGCGGATATCAACAAGAAAAATGAGTTTTCAAACGCAATTAAATTGTCTCAAGCGGCGGTGAAACACATCAAGAAGGTGAAAGAGGGTAAAGATATTTCTGAAGACGATCCTTTTTCGAGACGTCCGACGCGAGTGACGACGTATTGGTCCATGAAAACAGATGGCGAGAACAACGCAAAAGCTGCAGCAGAGAAAGCTGCGAAAATGGCCGAAATGAATGCAGAGACAGCTGTGGCAGGAAACGAACACAAAGAAGAAGAGGATGAAGAAGACGCGTTCGCGAACTACAAAACGATGAAGGAGAAACTTCGCGAGTCTTTGCATCATATCTCAAAATCGCACCAACTCGCGCAAAATAAACTCCTCAACATTAATAGCAACGGGATGAAACCTTCTTTAACGCACGCGAAAAGAGCCACGGAGCGCGATCCAGTTCTCGTCAGGCAAAGATTTGCCGCCGGGAGAATGAACGCCTCCTCGAATGGAGGATCGAAAGCGTTGGCTGGAAACTCTTTATCCGTTAAGGAGTACCTCGCTAGACAAGAGGCAAAAGGTGAAGCGTAAATAGTACACACACGTACCGTAACTATAGGTACACGGTTTCTTTCGTTGAGATCATAATACTGTAAAAATCCTCTTTTTTTCTCCATCATCAATTACACTTAATGCTCTTCTCTATATTTTCTCTTCTTCTTTTTTTTCTTAAGAATTCTTTTGCAAAAGCGTGGAATTTTTTTACGAACGAATTTCGTGCGGCGATATCAGTGTCACCGCGTCACCTCTCACGAACAAATACGGCACATTTCTCTTGTTACTCTTGATAATCTCTTCGTACGTCTCCTCGTCAACCTCTCGAATCGTCGTGATTTCTTCGACTTCTCCCAACAACATGTTCAAGTGTTGATCGTAGGAGTGTAATTTCCCTCTCAATTCTCGATCGTTTCTTAGTTTCACGTACACTCTTTCGTCTAAGGATAATCGAACTAAGTCTAAAGGTTCTTTCACCGTCGATTCGTCTATGTTCGTTTGCTGATTGGCTAATGTCCCTTGATCTTCGCCACCGTCGGACGATGATGCCATTTTTTCTTCTTCTCCGTTTTTGTGTTTGTGCTTTGAAAAATGAAGGAAAAAATTTTCGTACGAGAAGAGAAAAAAAACTTCTTTCGACCTTTCAAGGCGTGAAATCGCAACGTTTTAAAGCTATTTAATATTACATCAAGAATTTACTACAACCATTACACGCGCGTGTATCTGTTTCCGACCGAGGACGAAGCAAACAGGTTGTCGCTTATGAAGTTTTTTGAAAACCACTCTCTCGAGGCGCGGTCGTTGATGTCAGACACGATTCGACATTGACCGCCGAGTTCAGGAGTGTGACACATGCGATCTTCATCTTCGTCTTGACCAACCTGCAGTTCCCACCTCATCATCGAAGATGACGAGGATGAGAAATTTTCCTTCGACAACGCTTCTGGAAAGTATGGAGATAATCGAACGGCGTCGCCGATGAACAACAACGTCGGCGACTGTAGCTGCGCATCAACGACAGCTACATCAATAAACTCCAACGTAGAGAACACGCGGCGTTCTTTCAAAGTCGTTCCATTTTCAACGGCTAGACACGGTGTTCGTTTGTCTAGCGCGCCATCTTGTAATAACTTCTTCTTCGTTTTCGGTAACGTACCTAAGCCCATATAAATGATAAGCGTCGTGTCCGAATCCGCCGCCGTGACGGCAAAATCAACAGCACCGTCTTCTTCGTCATCTTCTTCTCCTAACGCTTCTGCTTCTACTTTTGATTTAAACGATGATTTAGACGAAGATGATAGCGCTAAATTCTTTCCTGGGTCCCTTTTCTTCTTCTCTTTCTTCATGAGATGGCCAGTTAACAGTCTCGCCGAAGTCGCCACGCCTCTGTGCGTCAGCGGTACTCCGGCTCTCGATCCTACTCCACTCGCCGCCGTAATCCCTGGAATAACTTTAACGTCGAATCCTTTCTCGCGCAAGAACTCGCATTCTTCGCCACCTCGACCGAACACTAACGGATCTCCGCCTTTCAATCTCACAACCGTCGCTCCGGCGTTGGCAAATTCCAGTATCAAGTCGTGAATCTCGTCTTGCGTTCGCGTGTGAAAACCGGACCTCTTACCGACAAAAAGCATCAAACCTTTTTCTTCGTTGTTGTTTTTGTTGTTGTTCTTCGTATCATTATTATTTGTTTTTGCACTAGCAGCGTACACTAAAATCTCCGGAGAAACCAGTCTATCATACAGAATAACATCCGCGGTGACTATCAAGTGGTACGCTTTCAGCGTGAGTAACCCGGGGTCTCCCGGACCACACCCAACCAAATACACTTTCGTTTCTTCATTCTTACCCGATTCCTCGTGATGAATACTATCGCCGTTATAATTACTACTGTTACTTTCTCTCCGACGGATTTTCTCCAGCATGATATCCACCAAAGCATCATTTCTCGCTATGATTTCGTCGTAAAAGTCCACAGGCTTGCCTTTTTCTTCTTTGTCTTCTTCTTTGTCTTCTTCTTCTTGGTGGTGGTGGTGGTGCGCAGAAGAAGAAGAAGACAAAGAAGAAAAAAAGCAATCATCATCACCGGTAGTAGTAGCGCGCAATTGTGGGATCGTTCTTTTTCTCAAGTCATCGTTTATTCTCGCCTCGGGGTCGTGAAGAAGATGTTGTCGATGAGATGAATTCTTCACCAAACGACGCCGGCGCTCTGCATCGTCGACAAAATGCAACAGCTGCGGCGGCTCTTTCTTCCTCCTCCGACGAGACGACGGCAAGACCCCAAACAACTTCGAGGAGGATGAAGAACGACCAATAATAGTGATACTATTATTGGTCGTGAAAATCGAGAAGCGGAGAGATGATGATGATGACATGCTCTTCCTCCTTCCTTCCTTCAAAGTTTTGTTTCGTTTCGTTTCGTTTTGTCCTTCGTCGTAAAAAAAAGTGTCAACTTACTCGAGTCAAAATGCGGATTTGTGAACAAAAATTTAGTGATTACGAATTAAAACAACCTAATAGTCTCCTATTTTATTTCTTCTTGTCAAACAAGGCGAATCAATCAATCAATCAATCAATTAATCATCGTCCTCGTGAATGGAAACAGTCGGGACTAATTCGGCGTTACCGCTCGAGAAGACCGAATAGAAAGCACTCTCGGTAAGACCGGGTAACTTTTCCGCCTCGTCTTCGCCTCCTCCTGACGCTCGAAACGACGGCGTCGCGTTGTTGTTGTTGCTACTGCTACTGTTATTCTTTCTGTTGTTGCTATCGCTATTACTAGTGTTGTTTTCGAGCTCTAATACTTCATTCATCGCTTTCTGTACCAACGCGTCGATTTTCTCTTCGCTCAGGGTCGATCCAACTAACTGTCTCAGTATGATTTCCAAGTCGTTTCTCGATACGATCCCGTCGGCGTCGACGTCGTACACGCGAAACATGAATGAAATTTTAGACTTCTCGTTGGCATTCTTCGAGAGCAAAGAAAGCAAGCGACAAAACTCTTTAAAGTTGACGTTTACGAACAGCTGGACTATTCTCGGCGCTAAAGGGTTAATTGCCAACTCTGGAATGTTCAACAGTTCGTCTTCGCTGATGTATCCTTTGTGTTTTTTATCGAGTTGTTGGAACCTTTTGTATAACGTCTGAATCTCAGCGGACGTGAAGACGTTGTAACAATACGAAGATATCTCTGTTTGTTCATGAGAAGAAGACAACAAAAGAAGAAATGTGAGTTGTTTGTTCTCGTCGCGTGTCGTTGCTTTTTGAAGGACACCAGACGACGACGAGAGTACTATGAGTAAAATTGGATAAAAAAAAGAGATTCTCGTCGTACAGAAGAGAAAAGAAAGTTTTGAATGGAAAATAGAGAAAGAACAACAACAACAACAACAACACTCACGTTCGATGTCAAAATCGGTGAGATTCAGGGAGGACGCCGTGATTCCCATCGTTGTGATGATTTACTCAGGAGGATTCGTTCGTTTGTATCTGTGAAGGAAAAACTTTATTAAAGAGAGGGGGGAGACGTTTTTTATTTGTTTTGACGGATTATTTCTTCGCTTTCACGAACTCTGTTATAAACTACTATTTACTTGCCGACGATGGACTCGACAAAAATTTGCAAACTCTCCACGTCGCGCCTTTCACCGCCAAGTTTTACGTACCCTTCGCGTCCTTTCGGGAAAAGCAAGATCGTCGGGAAAGATGCCAAGCTTAAATGTTCTTTCGACCACTCTTTCTCGTCTTGATCGGCGCGGAACTTCGAGTATCGCACGTTCTTAGCTTTGCCGTACGTTTGCGCCGACTCCGTAAAGCTGCCCTCCATGGCTTGGCAAAACGGACACCAAGGCGCGTACAAAACAATCATTTCGTTTTCTTCGTTCTTTGCACCCCGAGAGATTCGTTTCTCCATCGACTCTCGCGTCTCAACCGAAATAGCCGAAGCATCGGTGAAGATATCCGCGGCGTCTTCTTCTCGCTTATCCTGCTTTTCTTTTTCCTCTTTGCTCAAATTTCCCGAGTGCAAGCCACACTCTTTATCGCTCGCATTCTCCCACCACCATCGACCTTCTCGCTCTTGTTGTCCAGGAGTTACCGGTCTGGTACAAGGCGCGCAACCGATTGAAACGTATCCTTGCGTGTGCAACGCGTTCACAGGCGTCGACATGACTCTCAAAAAGTCCCAAACTTCTTGCGAGGTGGCGTTTGTCAGCGGATTGTATTTCACGAGTTCACTTCCGTTTAAAATACCTTGAAACGCCGGGTCTAAATGTATCGCCGGGACTTGCATTCTCGTTCCAGGTGATTGATCTTTTCTTTGACCGGTAATCCATGCTTTTAACGTGGACAACTTTTTCCTCAACGGTTGCACCTTACGAATGCCGCAGCACTCCTTGTGCCCGTCTTCGTAAAACGAAAACAACCCTTTCTCGTTGACAACCGCTTCCAATTTTTCTTCGTTCGGGACGCAATATTCAATCTTAATGTTGAAATGCTTCTCAACCTGGTCAAATAATTCGTACGTTTCCGGGTTTAATCTCCCGGTGTCTAAGGAAAACACTCTATATGGTCTGTTCGTCAAGTGCGCGTATTGAATTAAAGCCACATCCTCGGCACCAGAAAACGCAATCGCGATATCGTCTCCGTACGTTTTCAAAGCGTCGTCCATAATCTCCAAAGGCGTCATCGTTTTCTCCAATATTTCGTTCTTACTCTCCGTTTCCTGTTTCGTGTTGCTGCTGAACACTTTCAATGCGTTTCCCCTTCGACTGTTGTTGTTCTTCTTCATATTTTGGTTCACAACTCTTCTCTTTACACTACTGACTGCTCCGCTCTTCTTCATCATCATCATCTTCGACGACGACGACGCGGTAGTCGTAGAAACGTGAGCAGCACAACTTATTACAGTGTTCATCTTCTCGGCAGTTCCTGTTATTATTGTTGTTGTTATTATTATTATATTATTATTAATGTAGTATTGCGGACGATAAAGAATGAGGAGGAGGAGGAGGGTGGATAAAATTTTGTTGTGTCTTCCTCGTGTTTGCTTCTTCTCTATTTTATCTTCTACGGCATGTTATGCATAACAAAAAAATACGTGGAGCTGATACATCAACTTCTTTTCTCTGACTATTTACGACTATTTACGACTTATTGCATGGATAACGATTGAACTTCGTTTAACTCAAAATCGACGAGCGTTGTAACCTCTTTAAAGTTGAAAGTGCCTTCGAAGTTCTTCCGCTTTGAATTCAACACCAGTGGATACCAGTGCTGATCGTCTGCCCACATTTGTTGAAAAGGTATGGCATCGAAAGGGAACCATCGCGGACGCATTTCTTCCGTCTCTCTTTCTTGGCCGCTATACGTGTCTGCTCTAAAGATGTGAACCAGCCACGGTGGTTTTTCAGGCTCATCGATCCAAATGAAAGTTATGCGACCAATTTCTTTCGCGTCCAGAGCCTCTATGCAAGCTTCCTCTTCAAGCTCTCTCAACGCCGCCGCGAGAACGGTTGGGTCTGACTCTTCAACCTTACCACCGAATCCGTTCCAAAACCCTTTTCCAAACCCAGTTTTCTTCTCTCCGAGCAGTACTTGCTCGTTTTCATCGTCCACGACGAGCAATAACGTGAAAACTTTCGTCTTCTTCTTCCTTGTTTCTTTATCTTCTTCTAGCAGCATATTTTCTCTTTTCTCTTTTCTTTTTTGAATTTTTGTTGGATTCTCTCTCGTCAACTCTTACTAAACCAAGTCGTCTCGTCGGTTACAACAACTAACTCCTTACTACGAGTAACGAATGTATTATTAAATTATTTATGCGCGCGACGAGTGCTCCTTCTCTCCTCTCGAACTACCTCAATCAAAAGAGTGATGACGATGATGGAGGTGACGATGCGGAAAAAGTATTGTGGAGAAGGAGGAAAAATCTTCTTCAAATGATGATTTAATGTGGGTTGTGGTTTGTGTGTAATTTGTGTGTGAAATTTTTGTGTGTTTGTGTGTGTTGGTGTCTTTCTTTTTCTGCTTCGACACAAGAAACACAAGACGACACATTTTAGGCAAGTGAATAAAAAGGTCAAACGATTCATCATATATTTTGAATAGAGAGTCCAATGAGCGAGTTTAGTCCGCGAACTCCCGAGGAAGTCTTCCAGAACTTCAAAGGAAGACAAGCTGGCATTAATAAAGCATTAAACGACGACGTGGTACGTGCGCGTGCATCAGAACCGCGCTCTTTTTTTTTTCTCCTTCTCCAATTCGCGCTTAAAAATTCGAGTTTAATATTGAAAATGCAAATACACCGCGCGCGCTTTCACACATCGCGATATCGGTTCGAGAAATTTAGGAACAGATTCAGACGGGTGATTAGTATCTGAGTTCAAATTGAGCGTTCGAAACGGAAGAGCAAAAGTGCACCGGCGACATATTTCGAGAATACGCAAACAAATTTTGCGCGCATTTATTATTTTTCACCGCGCGACGCGCTGTTTGAAAACAATACACAAAAGAGGCTTTGCGACGATGGACGATTGCGAAAACGGACTGTAGCGAATGCCTTGATTATCTTTGCATTCGAATCTCGAGGGTTAAATACATTTTGATGCGGTTCTCGTATTCGCCCAGTATATCTCTCATCAATTTAAAGCAACGAGAAGAGGTGGTTGTTTTAAAAAGAGCCAATCTCGTGTTCCCACAGTTATGGGAACAAACAAAAAGCGAGCGGCGACGAGGAAGATGACGACCAATGCGATAGCGATGATCGACGCATACCTCAGATGGTGATTAACTAACGTTTCCTCTTTTATACTCTCTTTCTCTCTTTAACAGGCTATGTTTTTCGCGAGTTGCGATCCGGACCGCGAGAATCTCTCGTTGTATTCAAACGCCGACGGTAGTTGGGTCGTTTCGTTACCGGCTGAGGAAGTTCCGCCTGAATTACCAGAACCTGCGCTTGGGATCAACTTTGCTCGCGACGGTATGAAACGTGGAGATTGGCTCGCGCTCGTAGCTGTCCATTCCGACGCTTGGTTGATGGCTGTTGCCTTTTATTACTCGGCCAAGTTTTCCGCGGACCAGAGAAAAAAGTTGTTCGATTTAATAAACAGTTTACCGACGACGTACGAAGTGTTGTCCGGAAAAGGCGGCAAGAAAATGAAGGTAAGCGTCGTTGTGCGAAAGAAGAAGATGGACGAGGAATTTTTCACTCTTCTTTCTCCTCGCCTCGACTCGTTTTGAATAACGACATCGTCGTCGTTCACTCGCTCTTGTTCGTTTTTTCTTTTCAAACTCTCCTCTTTTTGGCCCCCTGAATTTTCACTCAAACAGGGCACTCGCAATCGGAATTTTTTCATGTCTCACCGCTCACGTTCTCTCTCTCTCTCTCTCTCTCTCCTTACGCACAGGTGGCTACAGCAGCGAACAATAATAAACGATCTGCAGCAGTAATGGTACGATTCGAATTCTTTTTTGTATCCGCGGGCAAAACTTCGCTTTTTCGCTCGTTTCGTTTCGTTCGCGTAAATTTAGGCGCGCGCGCTCCCCTCGAGTTTGAGATGATTTATTATTATGGACTCTGTCTGCTTTCGTCGTCTTTTGCTGCTGTGCTTTCCTCGTGTTTCTTTCCTGAGAGGAAAGTTTGTATTTTGCTGGCAAAAGTCGAGGGGCAGAAGAGAAGAGGGCGGTCTCTTCCTTTTGAGAGCAGCCAAAAAATCTTATGGAAAAAAACTGATGAGACCTCTCTCTCTCTCTCTCTCACTTCTCTCACAACACCAACAACTGATCAAACTACATTTTATATTCAACTTAAATAGCAGAATAATACAATTAATAACGACGACGCGGCTGGTTTAAAAAAGCCCTCCCCCGGGGTAATCATAAAACAAGACGCGCCCTTAGATTCTTTAGTAGACGCGAAAATAGAGCTCTACTGGCCGGACGACGGCTTGTGGTATAAAGCTGAAGTGTTATCGCTCAACGCTCGAGCGAGAAACGCTAAAGTTTTATACGCAACCGGGGATGTCGAGACTCTCGAGTTGGACGAGATAATCAACGAAGGCCATTTGAACGTGTGCAGTAAATAAATAAGAAAACGAATCACGTTGCGTTGTAATCATATAATAAAAACTCAAAAAGATTAACATAATAAGCTCTCTCACGAAAGCGGCGGGAAATCACTTTCTTGCCGAACAAACGCTGGCACGTTCCTCCGTTTATTATTTCCTCCTCCTTTACTATTCTTGTTGTTTTTACCATTACTATTCTCCTTCGCGGCGGAGCTATTCTTGTTATTATTATTACTATTATTGCTATTATTCGTCGTCGTATTTTGTTTCCCCAACGACGCGCCGACGTCTTGTTTCTTTTCAGGAACCTGTTTCTTTTTTGTATTGAGATCTTCTTCTAATGTTGCTTTTTCTACCGGTGCTATTTCTTGTTGTTCTTGTTGTTCTTGTTGCTGTTGTTGTTCTTCTTCTTCTTGCTGCTGTTGCATCGGTGGTGGAGGTGTAATTATCGGTCGTGGTAGTGGCGAAACTGCCACGATATTCTGATGAAGAGGAACGTTCGGAGGTTGCTGCTGCGGCGTGTAGTACGGGAAGTGACCAACGCCCCCGTGATACATAAAGTTCGGCTGAACCGGTACGTATCCATACGGAACATTTTGATAATACATTGGCGGCATCGGGTACGGATATTGAGGTGGAACGTAATGGAATCCGCCGGGATACATGCCGCCGCCTCTTCCTCCACCTCGCCCTCCCCGTCCTCTTCCTCCAACACCGCCTCCTCTTCGAGTGAAATCTGGATCGTTCTTATCTGCGTGCACGTTTCTCGGGATGGCTTTTGTGCTGTTTATGTTTATGTTTATGTTGTTGTTATTACTCTCAGTCGTTTCTTTTCTCGTTTCGTCCTCGTCTTGCCTCTTCTTTCCTTCTTCTTCTTTGTCTTCTTCTTTGTCTTCTTCTTTAGAAAAACCACCATTTTGTTCATTTTCTCTCTCTCCTCCTTCTTTTACTTCTTCTTCTTCTCCTTCTTCGTTTCCGAATATTTCCGCCCTCGCTCGCTTATACTCTTCCTCTCGCGCTAACTGCAAGTTCTCGAGATTCATTTGCACCATCTTTTCCTCGTCATTTTCTGCGTGTTCTCCTTTTCCTTCTCCTTCTTCTTTGTTGTCTTCCACTTTCTTCTTCTTTCCATCTTTTTTATCGTCCACCACCCCATTCTCCTCCTCCTCGTCGAGCTGCTCGTTTTTGTTGTTGCACTTCTTCTTCGAACCGCCGCCGACGATGATATTCTTCGCGGACAACTTCTTCGTCGAGGGAGACGAAGACGAAGACGAAGATGAAGATAAAGACGTCGTCGTCGTCGTCGTCGTCGTCGTCGATGGGACCATTTAACAATAGTATGTATATAATAAAACAAGTAAAAAGCAAAGGATCCGCGTGTACACTGCAAAATAACTCTCTCTCTTTCTCTCTCTTCTCTCTCTTTTTTTTTTTTCTCTCTCTCTCTCTCACTTGTTTTCCCCCGAGACGACTTTTCTCTCTTTTTCTCATTCGTTCTGAGCCGCAAAATGATGGAAAAGAAGGGAAAATTTATCGTCTTCTCATCTTCTTCAATTTACACAATTCACCCCCATCATAATCGCACACACGCGCACACACACACACGCGCACACACGCTTTAAATAATAATCATGAGAGCAGCAACCATGGCATCCGTGAGAACGGCCGCGAAACACGCGTCTTCAACGTCTTCATCTTCATCTTCTTATTCTTCTTCGACGAGGTGCAGAACTTTCTCTTCCTCGTCGACTTCGACTTCGACTTCGTCGTCGTTGAGACAATCCAAGAAACACCACCCGCACTGCAGGAAGTTTAGATTTAACAGCAGTAGCAACAACAACAACAACAACAACAACAACAACAACTCCTACTACTACAGCAACAGCAACACCAACAACTTGATCATCAAAACGACGACGCGGTTTTCGTCGAAGAGCAGTCGTTTGAGCACGACGACGGTCGTTCGCGCGGTCACTAAAGAGAAGGAAGACGTGAAGACGACGACTAAAAAAAAAGCAGCAGCAGCTCTCGCGGAAAAAGACAAGAAGCAGGGGGGGGGTGAAGGAAAAAACGGCGACGAGT